>ENA-OPDT01001012-OPDT01001012.1-human-gut-metagenome-genome-assembly--contig:-NODE-1012-length-9613-cov-1.127537_pt1 | contig 9613 bp, 9 predicted proteins | sample MGYA00241627_ERZ501517 | MGnify/ENA primary metagenome ERZ501517 (study PRJEB25962, sample SAMEA2042435) | human gut metagenome | biome: human gut; feature: human-associated habitat; material: faeces... | reverse complement strand
GGCATTCGGGTTCTCTCCCTCGGCGGGCACCAAGAAATAGGCCGTACCCAAGTAGTTATACGTTTTCGCGTCGGGAGCGGAACCCATCGTGACCGTCTCCGATAACGCAGGAATCGCCGCTTCGCCAAAAATCACCTCTGCCTCCGTGAAACCACCCACCGTGTTGGTGAAGGGGTTCAAGGTAGTAGCCACCTTGGAGAGGGTGATGGAAGAGTGCGTGTTCTCGTCAATGGTCAGCCCGTTTTTACCTGCGTCAGCGATATCGTCCGTAAGGAAGTTGATCTGAGCGAAGGGACGTTTTAATGTCACGTTCTCCTCAAAAGAAGCCTCGACCGCCTTATTTTTTACTACACCAAGGAAAGCGTCACGACTCTCATCGTTGGCCTTTGCATCATTATAGTCAACGGTGATGGTCTTACCATCAACTCCAAACGAATAAGGGCTATTCTCCTTATTAACGCTTGCCCAGAAGAGAAAACTATAAGTCTTACCCTTCACAAGATTAATAGAGACAGATTTTTTTTTCTCATTAAGCTCTACCGTCTTGTCTAATTCACTCAGATAGGTTCCGTTCTCATCGAACACATGGACGGTCAAATTCTTCGCCGTCGTTCCATCGCTAATCGCCTTGTTCTGCATACCGCCGGACAGCTCGACGTTGAAGGAGACCAGCGCCTCGTTGCCATTTCCTTGCGACAGCTCGTCATCGCTGGAACAGGCCGATAACAGCAACAATGCCATTGCCGCCATCATTGAATAAAAACATCGTTTCATTCGCTTAGTCGTTTTAAATTAATTAATATTGTTATTTAATCTCTATGTCAAATTTTCCATCGAAAGAGGAATCGATCTGCACGTTACCAGAAGATCGTGTGGTGAGAAAATTACCCCTAACCGTGGTGAGTCTGCCTCTTTGGAGCGGCACCTTGATACCATCGATACCGGAGAGTCGCTTGCCGTTCTCATCATGACAAGCCACGGTTACGCTCACGCCAGCGTCACCCTCTCCCACTATCACGTAGTCGAAACCCATAATGGCCTCACCATCCTTTATATCAGTCAAGACCGAGGGGAACGACACTCCTGTTCGCACATCCACCGGTCGATCCGTGTGCATATTGTATGTAGAGGGCATGAAACCATCATACAAGAATACGATCCGGAACTTGGTCATATCAATCGCATCCTTCAACTCATCCTTCCCTGGGATGGCATTTTGCAAGATAGACCTCAAATAATACTCCTTGAACTCCTCAACATCCGTGGTCACGAAACGGAATTTCGCCAATGGACGGCACATGCTGACCGTTAGTTTCTGACGACCTCCATCTGTGCTTGTATATAATCCTGTCTCTAAAACACCCCGAAAAGCATCTCGAAAATCATTGTTCCCCGCATGTTCACCCCGTAACTCGATCGAGGCGAAATCCTCCGTATCATAAAAAAGATCGCTCTTGCCGCCTGGCTCAACGAAGTCTGTCCACGCCATAAAACGATAATCACCCTCTGGCAAATCAAGGGTCATTCGATACCCCAAGGACTCTATCTCCGCATGACTAAACGAGAGCGTTTGACAAGGGATGGTCTCGAAAAGACTATCGACCCCCATCCGAAAAACACGAACTTGGTAACGGGTCTCATATGAAGGCAAATCCGCGGCCCGAGTCGCACCGACAACGATAGTTTTATAATCTGGAAGCTCTGCCCGATCTGAGGTGAAATCCAACCGAAGCTCTACCGATACATGATCCGGTTTTGGAGGTTCCGAAGTTTCATCCGGCCACTCATGCACGTCACAAGCGAACAAGAATAGGGATAGGAGGATCATAAAAAAAGGATATATGGAAAAAAGTCTCATGACTCACCTCCTCTCCCAAATGTATAAGTAATTGAAATATTTACCTGATCGATTCCGAAAAAGGTCTTCTGGCGGCTTTCCACCAAGGCTCCGTTCGACTCGTTTCGAAACTTGTCATAATGCAAGCGATAACATCCAGCACCCAACGAGAACTCCATCCCCCAGCGACGGGCCGCTCCGATCGGCATCCGGGATCCCACCGATACCCCACCTCCCAAAGCAGGTGTAGAGCCGTCCTTATCTTGATAGCGCCATCGCCTGTTATAGGCGAAATTCCATGATGCCACCCCCAGATGTACGCCACCGAAACATCCTTTCAATAAGGGGGTCCAGTAACGAAACTCTGGTTGCGTACCCAAGATACGAAACTTCGTATGTGACGAAAAATAATTGGTACCAGAGTAATAAAAGGGGATATGCAAGGAAAAACGATCACCGAATCCCAACTCTACCCCGGCGTTAGCGATCAGCATACCCAACGCCATGGCGTTAGTCTTCACCGTAACGGATATCTTATTATCCGAAAGAGAGTCCTTTCCTAAGGGCATGCCTTGAGCATGAGCTAAAGTCATCGACAAGCAGGTTAGTAAAAAATATACAAAAATTTTTTTCATCCCAACATATTTTATCACCTTCCATTTCTCCGATTCATTCTATCTAAGATGGAACAGAAAAATATTCTCCAAACATATTGTAGATTGCAAAAATACAAATTAACACTTTTACCCCCCCCCACGTTTTAACAAAAGTTAACCAACTTTTATTATCAACTGTTTCCAAACATGATCTATACGCCCAAAAAGAAGATACGGGAAGATCAAAAAACATATTTCTTATACCCTATCTATTCTTTTGTAAAATGACGTAAAAACAAAACCAATGAACACATCTAAATTTAAGTATGTAGTTGGAGAAGCGAAAGAGAACGAGGTTTGTGACATCCGATTGTTTTGTGATATCGATGAATATACCGCAAATTCATTCAATTCGGAATTTTTATGGGTTGAGAGTTATATCAAACCAAGTAAGATCAGGGTCTTAATCAACAGCTCTGGTGGTTCCGTGCTTTATGGTATGAGTATCTTCTCTGTAATTCGTAACTCCTCTATACCGACGGAATGTATAAATGAAGGCTTGGCCGCCTCCATGGGATCTATTGTCTGGGCCGCTGGAGACAAATCGTTAATGAGGGACTACGCTATCCTTATGATCCATAATCCCTTCGACTCAACGGAGGATAACAAAGACACAGAAGGGGAGCCAGACTACGTAAAAGCGTTCAGGCAACAGATAGAGATGATCTACATGAAACGATGGGGATTTAACAAGACCAAGGTAAAAGAACTCATGTCTGGCAAAGAAGGTACCGATGGTACTTTTTTTACAGCTGAAGAGGCGGTAAAAGCTGGTATCATCCCAGTTGAGAACGTACTAAAGACCTCGAAACAAAAAATCGAGAAAGTCAAGAACACAATAGAGGGTATTACGGACAACCACCTTCTCAAGGACACCATAACCTCTATATGTGGGGAGCTATCGTCAAATGGATCTGATAACAAGGAAAATAAACATTCTATCAATGATGTCTCTAATCTTAATAAAAACAAACAAGAACCTACGGAAGTAGAGAACAAAACCAAAACAAACAATATGGATACAGGACAAACTATCGATTTTAATTTTGGTGCTGTCGTAGCTTCGCTTGGTTTCAAGGAAAAAGTCGAGGTTCCACAGGTCATGGCTCGGATCACCGAGCTGGTCAACGTAGAGAACAAGCTCAACGAGGCCAACCAGACCATTGACTCCTTGAAGATCGAGAAAGCCGGTGAGGTCACCAAAAATCAAAACTTAACGAAAGAACTGGAAAACGTAAAAGCGGAACTACAAGCTTACAAGGATGCCGAGAAAAAGGCTATGAGCCAAAAGATCGAGTCTATGGTTCAAGACGCAATCAACGCTGGCAAAATCGAGGATTCCGCTAAGCAGAATTGGATCGATATGGCAACGAAGAATTTCGATTTGGCTAAAGCGACGTTAGATTCTATCCCAGCCAGAGACAAGATTTCCACTGAGATCGAGAACGACAAGGACAACGTGGAGAAAGTGAAAGATAGCGTGCAAACAGTAGAAGCTCAAATGGCTAAACAAGTCGAGGCTGTTGTTGGTAAGGATTTCACTTTCGGATCGCTTAAGTAATAATAACCAAAACCTTAACAATTAATTTATGGCAAGTGTAAGTTTTGCTCAAAACACATATGCGGGTGAGGTCCTAGAGGATTTATTGACCTACACCGCACAAGGTAACGATACCTATAAAGAAGGGTTGATTCATATCAAGAGCGGTATCCAGTACAAATACACCCTTCCATCCGTAAGCTTGGGTGACATCATCCAAGACAACAAGCCTACGCCGACAAGCCCTACGGATTCCAAAGGAACATATACGTTCCGTGAACGTTATCTGGAACCGAAGGATTTCATGGTCTACCTAGAGTTCAATCCCCGTGACTTCGAGAAATACTGGAAGTTCGCTCAACCGGATGGTAATCTGGTATTCCGTGAGCTTGACCCGAAAGTACAGGCGACGATGTTGCGATTGTTGATGGACAAGAAGAACGCTTTCATCGGAGACGCTATTTGGCAATCAGTTAAGGATGGAACGTCTGGCGCAGATGGTACATTCACAAAACCTGAAAACGGAATTGAGCTTGGTTCCGGTTCTTATAAGTATTTTGATGGGGCGATTTATCGCATATTAAAGAACTTAAAGGAGAACGTGAGCGGCGAGACCGTAATTAACGCTGGTGACACAGAGTTGAAGACTGGCGAGAACATAGAATCCGCCATGTACACGATGTGGCAAAAATGCCCTTACCAAATCAGAAAGAACAATTTAGTTTATATCATGGACTGGGGCTATTGGGACTTGTATGATCAATACGTGACCTCAAAGCAATTCAAGTACAATGACAATACCCAAGTCAACAAATACATGTTCAAGGGCAAAAGAATCGTTCCTATCGTCGGAATCCCGGAGAGCACGATCGTTCTTGGTAATTTCAGTACAGGAATGGACTCTAACTTGTGGATGGGTGTCGATTATGCTAACGATACGGAGGTATTGAAGATCGACAGATTACAAGCCAACTCCGAGTTATACTTCTTCCAGATGAAAATGAAGATGGACGTTAATATCGTTCGTCCAGCAGAGATTGTCGTTTGGACAGCTTACAAATTAACTTAAAAAAATAACCCAATAATCATAAAGAAGGGGCGAGGCCAAGCCTCGCTCCTTTTTTTATACACATAAATATGGCAAGAATCAAGAAAGAAACAGAGTCACCCATTGAGGAGCTTATCAACGAACCTGTAGAGGAACAAGGTAACGAACTTGTCACTCCAGCACCTCAAGTTATTCCCGACAACATTGACAGGATATTGAAGATGTATCCTGGATATGAGAAACCTTATATAGACAGCAAGGGCGAGGCTTATACAAGCCAACAACCAAACGCTCACTTATACGAAAACCCCTATTATAACAAGTAAGACATGGCAATAGGAACAGTATCTTTCATCAGAAAAGATGGCAATCTCACGCCAACCTCTGTTGGCAACGATCATATCAGCGGATTGATATTCAACCTACCAGTCGAAACCCAGATGCCACCCAGCATAAAGATCGGTGACGTGATCCAGTTATTTTCCGTTAATGAGGCGATTGGATTAGGTATCACTGAATTTGAGCAAGAAAAAAACAACTTCTTTTACGGTATCCCTTATTTTCACATCTCGGAGTTCTTCCGTATGAAACCGGATGGATCGTTGTACGTGATGTTCGCCGATTGTTCTAAGAACTGGAACGCTATCAAGACCATCCAATCCGTAGCGAATGGAGACATCAAGCAACTGGGGGTATGGACATCTCAAAACATTTGGTCCACAGCGTCCAGCTCAGAGGATGACTATTCGCTCAACCTTGTTTCCGATATCAATACGGTAGCGGAGGAATTAGCTAACGAGCATCGCCCGTTATCAGTATTGTTAACGGGTAACGCCTCTTCAGCAGACTCCACCGGGGCAGTCAAAACCATCGACCTAAAAAAGATCCCGTCCTGCATAGGCGATTTCCCGTGCGTGACAGCGTTGTTAGGTCAAGGTAGATCGGATTTGTTAAGACAGATGCAAATCGCTAATCCGAAACATTCCTCTATCGGTTGCGTTGGTGTCGCGTTAGGTTGCGTAGCCGAAGCAAAGGTTTGCGAGTCTATCGCTTGGGTTAACCAATTCAACCTAACCTCCAAACATATGAGCGATATCGAGTTCGGCTTTGGCAATATCGAGCTAAATGACACAGGAGATGATTTTATCAGCATGCTACAATTTGAAGCGTTATCCCCAGCCCAAATCGACGAGATAGAGGAAAAAGGGTATGTTTTCCCGATCAAATACGCAGGGAGAGCGAACGGCACCTATTTCTCCAAGGACAGGACTTGCTCAGATAGCGATTATAGGACTATCGCCAGAAACAGGACCATAGACAAATCAAGACGTGCGATCAGAAACGCTCTCCTTCCTTACTTAAACTCACCGGTATTGGTAAATCCAAAGACAGGATATCTAGCAGAGATAGAGATAAAAAAATACCAGAATGTTGTCAAGAACATCCTAAGCACGATGGAAGGCAATAGCGAGATCTCTGGATACAGCGTGTTAGTCTCCTCCAACCAGAACATTCTATTGACTGACACCTTAAAAATAATATACGCAATCGTTCCAGTCGGCGTGACATCGAAAATCATTGTTGAGGAAGGATTCGCTTTAACTAACGCTTAAAAACAACAAATATGGCAGATAGTACAACACCGCTTATTAATGGGCGTGCTTATGACTGGTCCATGATCGAGATCTATTTCGGGTTCGCCTCATCGTCCGAGGCGATTTACGGAATCAAGGCAGTCAAATGGGAACGGAAAAGAAAGGTTGAGTCTAATTACGGTATAGGTTCACAACCCATCTCACGAGGTTATGGAAACTGGACGTACACGGCTTCTATCGAGCTTGATTACGCCACCCAGGTGATGTTCCAAGAGGCTTCTCCGGATGGTACGTTGATGGGACTTGGAGAGTTCGACTTGATCGTTCATTTCGCTCATCCAGATGACGGACGAACCGTGACCACCACCTTACAGAAATGTATCTTCTCCGAGGATGGAATGGAAGCGAAACAAGATGATACCGATCTTTCCAAGGAGTTCGATCTTAATCCGGGAGGAATCGATACATTAACCACATAAAACATTTATAAGCCAAAGGGCCGTGTGAAAAATAACACATGGCCCTTTTTTACATTAAACAATTCCATCACTGACCTTCTATTCTTTCATAAACAACAAAAAAGACAAATTTTATGGAAACAGAAGAAAGCAAAGAGCTTACATTAGCTCAAGAAGAAACTATCAAGAAAACCTTAGAGGAAATCAGAAAACAAGATCCCAAGAAAAACAAAAGAGTCTACCCTATCGTGGTGTTCGGCGACGAATACGATGACAAGGATGTGTATATCGCTTATTTCAGAGAGCCGGATTTCATCGCGTTCAGTAAGTTCGTACAATTGCAAAAGAAAGACGAAATCGCAGCTGTCCGATCATTGGCGCATGACACGTTTATCCAAGGAGATAAGGAACTGGTGGATGATGATTCCTTGTTCTTGTATGGCCTGTCCACAAAACTGGTCAATATCATTGGTTCCCGCCAACCCAAGCTCGCAAATTTCTCGATCGCTGGCAAGTAAGGGATGACGAGTGGCTAAGGCAACATATAGCCCTTGTCCGTCATTACTTTCCCAGCGTAGAACTATCCACTATTTCAGATGAAGATTTCGCATTGATCGCCAACGATGCTTTGTGGTTGCATAAGCAAGTCTTAACCACATCATCTGTTAGGCTTTTTTCTTAACTACTTTATATACTCCTCTCTAAACCCCTGCCGACATGATGTCAGTAGGGGTTTTCTTTTTTAATCAAGTCTTTACGCTTCAAGCTATTCTTTATTAAGTAAACAATAACCAAAGCCTATAACATGGATTACAACGTCAGGTACAACATAGACATCAACGGGGCACAAGCTTCTAAAAGTATCAGTGATTTCCAAAACACGATACAGAAAACCATCCCTCCCATCATATCAAGTTTAGAAACCTTGAGAAAGGAACTGGGAAAGATCAACTCCGCTTTCGTCAATTTTAACAGGATCATTGGCACCAAACCCAAGAAGATAAAATATACTATTGACGGTAGTATAAAAAAAGAGCTAAAATCCCTTCAATCCCAGATCAATGCTATAAAAGGGAAAACTGTCACCATCAACACAAAAATCAATCAAACGACCAGCACCACGACAGGATCAATAATCTCTACCCCGAGAGGGAATAGTAGGGATTATGTCCCTAAAAATGGTAATAACAGGGTCGCCCGTGGTTTTGGGAACGGAGCGAGGGGATTGTTCGGAATGGCTGACGTAATGTATGCCGCTGGTTTCCCGTTCCCTAACATGATCGGAGCAGCCGCTATAGGTATGGGGGCCATGAGCATCACGAAAGATGCTGCCGAGTATGAGAATATCATGACAACCGTACGGAGTATCCTGAAAGCCACGGATAACGCTATCACCACGTTTAACCAGAGATTTTCCGATATGTCAAGGAATATCCGCAAGGTTGGTGTCGATACCAAGTTTACCACCACGGAAGTAGCTGGGGCGGCCAAATGCCTTGGTATGGCGGGTTTGAATATTGAGGATATCAACAACTCTATAAAACCTATCGCCAACCTCGCTATTATCGGCGACGCTCCTCTTGACAGGATGGCAGATATCGTGACTAACATCCAGACAGCCTACGGGTTGGATAGCTCTAAAATGCCACAGATAGCGGATGTCCTCACGATTATCACCACCAGCACGAATACCAATGTATTGGAAATGGGCGAAGCCATGAAATTTGCGGCCCCTATGATGAGTATGGCTAAGATATCCTTCAACGAGGCTACGGCTGCTATTGGCGCACTAGCAAACGCTGGATTGAAAGGTACGGTAGCGGGTACAGCGTTACGGGCAATGATGACAAGATTATTGAATCCTACAAAAAAGGAACCGAGGTCTTGAAAAAATATAATATCCAATTATATGAGTTAGATAAAGCAACAGGAAAAACCAAGTTAAAGTCATTGTTCGATATCTTCTCACAACTCAAAGCTAACGATGCCAGTATACAGGACCTGACCAGGCTATTCGATAAGATCGGAGGAAACGCAGCCAACAACGTGTTCGCCGAGTTGATGAAACTCCCAGAATTGATACAAAACTCTGTCTATGCCGCCGGCCTATCGGATCGTATCGCATCTGAGAAGCAAGAAACGATCAAGGGTAAATGGGATAAAGTCACGTCACAATTCACGGAGACTGGGATGAACGTGTTCGAGGCTTACAGTCCCGTTATCAAGGAAGGGCTGGATAATTTGGTCTTATTGTTACAACAATCTGGTACAGCCAAGATGCTCAAGGATATAGCATCAGGATTGATCGCAATAACAGAAGGCTTGATCAATGTGTCCACATGGGTATCAAAAAACTGGTATTGGCTGGAACATTTTGTAGTTGGAGGCGTATTATTAAAGAAGATATCAAATATAGTAGCCTACATAACCTCCATGACAAAAGGTCTTCTTGATACCGCCAAGGCAACTGGGGTATTAA
>ENA-OPDT01000995-OPDT01000995.1-human-gut-metagenome-genome-assembly--contig:-NODE-995-length-9688-cov-1.618914_pt1 | contig 9688 bp, 7 predicted proteins | sample MGYA00241627_ERZ501517 | MGnify/ENA primary metagenome ERZ501517 (study PRJEB25962, sample SAMEA2042435) | human gut metagenome | biome: human gut; feature: human-associated habitat; material: faeces... | reverse complement strand
GTAATACTACTCTTAGCAAGAGGATGTCTACCACCACCAGGTACCTTCTGATTAACAATAATCTCTCTGTATATCTTGTCTTCTCTAGTAAAATGATGTACATCACCAGTAGCCACAATAATCTTACCAGCCTCTTTAGTAGCAGTAATAATCTTCTTAATATGTTCTTTAATCTCATTCTCATCCTTAAAATCACTAGTCTGAATCAAATGACCATACACTTCTGGAGGTTGTACTTCAACATAGTCATAGAAGTTAATAATATTAGTAAGTTCTTCACCCTCCTTACTCCTAGACTCAATAAATACTTCACTCTCGTAGCAGCCACTACCAATAATAAGACCCTCTCTTAGTTCATTAAGTTTACTTCTAAGAATTCTTGGAGTCTTATATAAATAAGTAGTATTAGCAAGAGATATAATCTTAAACAAATTCTTAAGACCCTTTTTATTAAGAGCAATAGCATTAAAATGATATGTTCTACCAAACTTATATATTTCATCTTTAGGAATAAGTTTATCTAAATCACTAATTTTACTTAAATTCTGCATAGTAAGTTTACTAATCATTTTATGAAATACATAAGCAGTACCTTCAGCATCATAATCCGCTCTATGATGAGCATCTTCTTCCCAAGGGACATTATATCTCTTAACCAAAGCAGATAAACTATGTCTAGAATATCCTGTATCAATAGCTCTAGATAATTCTAGTGTATCAATAACAGTACTTTTAAATTCACCTAAATTATATTTTTTCATTGCACTAGAAATAAATGAAATATCAAATTTAGCATTATGTGCTACCATTGGTAAATCACCAGTCCACGCTAAGAATCTCTTAGTAACATTCTCTTCATTGTCTTTACCCTTAACCATCTCATCAGTAATACAAGTAAGCGCAGTAATCTTGTCAGGAATATGTCTACCTGGATCAATAAGTTCATCAAATCTATCAATAATATTACCATCTTTAATCTTAACAGCACCAATTTCTATCATTTGGTCAGTACCACCAGCATTAAACCCAGTAGTCTCAGTATCAAATACCACAAAAGTAGTACCTGCTAGAGGTCTATCATCACTTCTAACTACAATATCAACAGTATCATCTACCACTGTAAGTTCAGTACCATATAGTCCCTTAAAATGCTTACTAGGATCTTCTATTCCCTTATTATAACCAGATATAATACCATAAGCAATTGGAAATGCTTGACAGCCACTATGATCGGTAATAGCAACACCTCTATAACCCATATCAATACATTTACTTACAAGTTCACAAGTATGTTTACCAAGATCTATTCCAGTAATACCATCCATTTGACTCATCATTGTATGAGCGTGAAGTTCTACTCTTTTAACAGGAGCATCATCCACTATCTTCTCAGCTACAGGTTTCTCTATCTTTTCTACATCTTTATATCTCGTAGTAAAAGTAAGTTCATTAGAATACTTATCCATAGCTACTTTACCATAAAAGTTATACCAAGAACCAACCTTAAGTAAATCTTTAATTCTAGCATATTCATCATTATCTTTAGTAAACATCTTAACATAAATACTATCATTATTATCAGTAACCTTAAGAGTAATAATTTTATATCCACTCTTAGATTCAAACATATCCATACCAAAAATAGTACCTTCTATAGTAATATTATCTACTTCATACATTAAATCTTTAATTGGAGTAACACTAGTATCCTTCTTAGGTCTAAAATATTTCTTCTCTTCAGTTTTAACCTCACTAGCAGTCTCTTTCTTAGAAATAACTACCTTTGGATCTTCTACTACTTTTTCATTCTCTATTTCTTTAAGTAATTCATTTTCTTTTTCTTCTACTAAACTAAGTTCTAAATTCTTATTAAAACCATAATCTTTAAGACAATTATTAATATAATTAAGTTTCTCAATCAAATAAGAATTTTCTGCTTTATTATATACTTCAAATACATATTTATTATCTATTACATTAACATTTCTACCAATAAATACTCTATATTTATAACTATCATTACTAAATATATTAATTAAATTATCTATATAATCATTAATATATTCATCATTATCTTCTCTTACTATAACACTAAGTTTAATATCTTCAATAGTACTAAAATTAATCTTAATCTTATTAATAAGTTCAGTATATATATATACAGGTAGTATCTTATCATTTTCTATAATAAAATTCCATAACTTATTATTATCATAGACTACTATCTTCTTAATACTAGCCTTTTCTAAATAGTCAGTATTCATACCAATTTGATCTAGTAATCTCTTCATTTTATCTTGCATAATACCACCTAAACTTCCTATCTAATATTATACTAAAAAAAGAGAGTAAATTAAACCTATTTACAATCTTTTTACAATCTTTTTTAAACTCGAGCCTAAGGTCTCTCGCTTATATGAAAAGCCTATAGTCTTTCCATAGCAATTTAGAGCCTATAGTCTCTAAATTAATCACTATTAAATATCAACAGTTATTGTTGATACATAAAAATCACCCATTTAACTATGAGTGATTTTCTTTTTCTAAATAATCTTTTATACCATTAGCAGATAAAGTAGCACATTTAATTCTTGAAGGTTGACGACTAGTATCATCAAATACTAATAATTCTTTTAATACTTCTTTATCATATTCTTCTTCATTAATCATTTTTAAATAATTATTTATTAAGTAAATACCTTCTTCTTTAGTTTTACCAATAAGTAAATTAGTAAGAATATTAGTAGAGGATATACTTATAACACAAGCTTCTCCTTCAAAAGAAATATCTTTAATAATATTATCTTCTATCTTTAAATAAATATCTAAATTATCAATACAACTAACATTTCTTGTATTAATCTTAAAATAACTATCATCACTAGTATGCTTGTTATTAGGAGATTGGTAATTATCTAAAATAATGCTTCTTTTTAAATCTCTATCCATTATAATATTTCTTTCCATATATTATTACTATTCTTTAGTACATTGATAAGTAAATCAATTTCTTCTTTAGTATTATAAAAACTTAAACTAATTCTAACTGTATTACTAATATTAAAGACATTATCAAGTATTTTAGCACAGTGATTACCCGCTCTTACACATATATTATATTTATCTAAGTATATCGCAGCATCTTGTGCAAATACTCCATTAATATTAAAAGCTACTATATTAGTATCTACATCTTTATTATATATAGTAATAAAATCAAGTTTAGATAGTTCATTAATTAAATATTTTCTCAAACCTCTTTCGTACTTATTAATTTTATCCATACCAATGTTATTTAAATAATCAATTGCCGCACTAAGACCTAATACTCCTTCAATATTTGGAGTACCACCTTCAAGTCTTGTAGGTATCTCTCTTAGTTCAACATAGCCATCCTTAGTAAACATAGCATTCATACCACCACCATAATTAAATGGTTTAACTTTATCTAGTAAATCAAATTTACCGTATAAGACACCAATACCAGTAGGGCCATACATCTTATGACCAGAAAATACCATAAAATCAATGTCTTCATCTTGGACATCTATTTTTTTATGTGCTATACCTTGCGCAGCATCTACGACCATGATTATATTATTATCATGGGCTAGTTTACTAATTTCTTTAATAGGTCTCTCATCACCGATTACATTAGTAGTATAAGCAAGAGATATAACTTTAGTTTTGTTAGTTATAGCCTTTCTAACATTATTGATAGTTACTTCATGATTATCATTAAGTTCAATATATTTAACTTTAATACCTATTTCTTTTTGTAATATAAACCAAGGTATAATATTAGAAGCGTGTTCACTAAGAGTAATAAGAACTTCATCATCTTTCTTCAAATAATCTTTAAAAAAACCAGAAACAATAATATTCATACCATTAGTGGTACCATCCGTAAAAACAATTTCAGATGGTTCTTTAGCATTAATAAAGTTTTTAATTTTTTTTCTAGTCTCTTCATATAGACTATCAACAGTGGCACTTAGTTTATAGTCACCTCTATGAGTGTTCGCAGTATATTCATCATAATATTTTAATATAGCATCTCTTACTACCTTAGGTTTCAAAGTAGTAGCTCCATTATCAAAGTATATAATATCTTTCTTTAGAATCTTAAAATCATCTCTATTCATCTATTCACCTCCTACTTCTTCCAAAATATTAAGTATTTTTTCTCTATATTCCATATTAGGATTAATATTTGACAAAATAATTCCTTTTATAATAATTTTAATAGCCTCATTATAGGAAATACCTCTACTCATTAAATAGAATAATTCTTCCTCATTAACATTACCAATTACTGATGCATGAATTGCAGTAACACTATTATCATGAGTAAACATATTAGGATTAATCTTATTATTGGAGTCTCCTAAAGTAATAATCTTAGTACTTTGATTCAAATAACAATCTAATATTTTATTTTCTACATAACTATTAATATCAAAATTATTACTACTATTCTCCTTAGCTATAGTTCTATTAAATATATCACTATTAGTAGTACTATCATTATGATATATATTAATTAAATAATTATCATGACTTTTACTAATACTAGAAAAATTATATTTAATATTAGCATTTTTTTTATTTAAATAAATATTAATTTCTTCGTTAGTATTATCATTATAATAAAACTTACTAATTATTAATGAAGAATTCTTACCTAAATTATATGTAATATTAGTATTAATATCGTTATTATTAGAATATTCAAATAACTGTACACATACATTATCTTCTACGTTTATAGTAATATTAACATTATTAGAAGTAATATATTCTAAATAATAGTCTCCGTTATTAGTAAAGGTAATAATATTATTATTTAATATAACATCATTATTATCAAGTGGAATAATCTTATTATTTACTACATTTATTTTATTCATTTGTTGCCTCTTTAGTTATGTCATTATTACTATCTTTAAAATAATTGTATCCATTTTTTTCTACTTCTATTGCTAAATCATAATTACCAGTTTTGATAATTTTACCATTATTCATTATATGTACATAATCAGGATGTAAATATTCTAGTATTTTAGGATGATGAGTAATAATTAAAATAGAAGTATTTGGATTTTCTTCTTTATATTTTTTAATATTTTCACTAGTAATTCTAAGACTATCTACATCAAGTCCAGAATCAAGTTCATCTAAAATAATAAATTTAGGCATAAGGAGTTTAATTTGTAATACCTCATTCTTCTTCTTTTCCCCACCAGAAAAACCAACATTCAAACTACGATGAATTAAATCTTTATTCATAGAAAGTTCTTCAGCACCTTTTTCACATTTTAATATAAAATCATATAGTCCAACTCGTTTATTATTAACACTACTAATCGCAGTTCTTAGAAAATCTTGATTTGATACTCCTTCTATTTCCATAGGATATTGCATAGCAAGAAATATTCCCTTCTTAGCTCTTTCATCAGTAGAAAAAGAATTTAAATTATCGCCATTAAATTCTATACTACCATTAATGATTTTATAATTAGGATCACCCATAATTACTCGTGATAATGTCGATTTACCAGTACCATTTGGTCCCATTATAACGTGAATTTCACCATCATTAATTACCATATTAAAATTTTTTAATATTTTCTTATTATCTGTAATAACTTCTAGATTTTCTATTTTTAACATATCCTCTATCCCTCTTTTCCTAATAATTATAACACTTTTGTAGCATTTTGAAAACTAAAAACAAAAAAGATATAAGTAATTTATACTTATATCAAATTATTTAATAAAAGATTCTAGTTTTTTTCTCCTTGTAGGAGCTTTAAGCTTTCTTATGGCTTTGTTTTCAATCTGTCTTATTCTTTCTCTAGTAACTCCAAACATATCACCAACTTCTTCTAGTGTGTATATTTTGCCATCAGCAAAACCAAATCTCATTTCCAAGACTTTTTGCTCTCTAGGAGTTAGAGTAGAACAAACTTCTTTAACAGTATCAGCTAATGCTCCTTTATAAGCTAATTCTTCAGGATTATCATCAGTACTAGAAATAAAGTCACCAATAACAGATTCATCACTATCACCATCTGTTTTAATAGGATTTTCTAAAGAAACTAGATTACTTTTACTTTGTACAATTCTCGCGGTACTAACTTTACTAACATCTATATTTAAATAATCAGCAAGTTCTTCATCTGTTGGCTCTTTACCAGTATTAACTATAATACTTCTTTCAGCTCGTTTAACTTTACCTATAACTTCATTAATATGAACAGGAATTCTTATTATATTTGAAGTATCAGAAATAGCTCTAGTAATAGACTGTCTAATCCACCAAGTAGCATAAGTACTAAATTTATATCCCTTATAAGGATCAAACTTTTCTACAGCTTTCATTATTCCAATATTTCCATCTTGAATTAAATCTAGAAAAGATACTCCACGTCCCATAAAATGTTTAGCTATAGAAACACATAATCTCAAATTAGATTCAATTAGTATTCTCCTAGCTTCTTCATTACCATTTTTAGTAGCTATAGCTAAACGCTTTTCCTCTTCAGATGATAATAGAGGTATGTTTCCAATTTCTTTTAAATATATTTCTATAGAATCATCACTTTTATATAATAAATTATGATCTAAATTACCATTAATATTATCAGAAGCGTCAAAATTTTCTTTTTCTTCTTCAAATTCAAGAGCGGCATTAAGCAAATTACTCATACTGTCATCATTTAAAAAAGAAAGATTTAATAATTCATATTCTGATATAAATTTATCTACATTATCTTGTCCATATTTATTTGATAGAAAATTATAAATATTTTTCTTTTTATTTTCGTTTAATATATCAATAGAAATATATGCAACATTATAAAAATTTAATAATCCTTGCTTTTCTTTACTGATTTCTAGCAATTTATTAAATGAAAGATTAACATCAATAATGCCATACTTGCTAATAAGATTATTGTATTCCTTTAATCCAAAAACTTTTAAATTACTAATTTCATTAATTATTTTATTCATAAAAGCCTCCTTTTAATTATTTTGTCATTATCCTCCTAAGCGAGTTAATATTCTATCACAACAATAAAAAAAAGTCAAACATAAGTTTAACTTTTATATTTTTTAACTAATTCATCAAGTTCATTAATTAATTTATCTGAGTCATCCCAACTCTTAAGTTTTACTCCAGAAGCATATTTATGACCACCACCACCAAATTTAGTAGCAACATCATTTATATAAGGGCCAACAGATCTTATATTTGCCCTGATTAAATTACTTTTAATATCCTCGGTAAGAAATACCCAAACAATAATTTCATTAACAAACTTTAAATCATTAATCATGTTACCAGCAGCAGCACTATCTACACCAAATTCCTTTAACTTTCTATCTGTAATTTTAATATAAGCAACACCATTTTCAGTAAGAATTAAATTTTGGTAAATATATCCTTCAAATCTAATCTCAGAAATAGGTCTTTGATATAAGACTTTATATAAAGAAGTAAAATCTATATTAGTTTCTTCAAGTAATCTAGTAACCAAACTAAATGTTTTCGAAGATGTATAATCATGTAAAAATCTATCAGTATCACCAACAATTCCTAAGTATAATTTTTCTCCTATTTCCTTGTTTATTTCAATTTTATTATTAAATATAAATTCAAGTATTAATTGACTAGTACTACAAGAGTCTTCATCAATTAATTCAATATTAGCATACTTATCAATAATTGGATGGTGATCCATTTTAATAACATATTCAAAATTATTAAGACTAACACCATCAATTCTCTTAATATCTGGAGTATCCAAAACGATAAGTAGCCCTTTAGTAGTATCGATGTTATCTATCTTTTCATTATTTCCAAAAAACTTAAATCTACTTGCAGGATTACCAACAGCATATACTTTTTTATTAGGAAAAGTCTTTAAGATTATTTCCTTAAGTGCAAACTGAGAACCTAAAGCATCAGGATCAGCACCAATATGTCTTGCTATAACAATGGTATCATATTTTTTAATTACTTTAAATATTTGCTTATATATATTCATATTATCCTTGTAATACTAATGAATAAGTGTCTTTAGCAATCATTAACTCTTCATTAGTAGGAATGATGTAAGCAGGAACAGCAGAGTCATCAGTAGTAATCTTTCTTTCTTCGCCTCTAACATTGTTAGCCTCTTCATCTACTTTAATACCAAGTACTGCAAGTTTATTAAGAATTTCTTTTCTAGTACTAATAGAGTTTTCTCCAACACCAGCAGTAAATACGATAGCATCACATCCACCAAGAAGAACATAGTATTTAGCAATATATTCAACTATTCTCTTTACATACATTTCTTGTGCTAAAATACATCTTTCATTACCATTTTTAATACCTTCTTCAATGTCTCTTGAATCACTAGATACACCACTTATTCCAAGTAAGCCACTTTGTTTATTAAGTACAATATCCATCTCTTTAGGAGTCATACCAGTCTTTTCCATAGCATAAGTAACAACAGTAGCATCCATATCACCACATCTTGAACCCATAATTAATCCAGCATTAGGAGTAAGACCCATTGAAGTATCAACACACTTACCATCTTTAACAGCACTAATTGAAGCACCATTACCAATATGACAAGTAATAAGTTTAGTATCATTTCTACCAAGAATTTCATTCATTCTTTGAGAAACATATTTATGACTAGTACCATGAGCACCATATTTTCTAATACCATATTCTTTATACCAAGCATAAGGTACTGCATACATATATTCACAAGGAGCCATAGTTTGATGGAAGGCTGTATCAAATACAACAGTCTGAACAGCATTAGGCATAACTTCTTTAGCGGCATTAATACCCACAATAGCGGCAGGGTTATGTAAAGGAGCTAAACTAGCTAGTTCATCAATTTTACTAACAGCATCATCATCAGCGATTACAGTCTTATCAAAATAAGCACCACCTTGTACGATTCTATGACCTACACCTTTAATTTCATCCAAAGATTCAACAATCTTATTGTCCATAAGTTCTTTAATTAAAATTTCAAAAGCAACTTTATGATTAGGTAATTCTACCTCTTTCTTAATCTTTTCACCATTTACTTTAATAGTATAAAAACTATTATCAATTCCTATTCTTTCAAATACACCACTGATTAGAACATCTTCACTAGGCATTTCAAATCCAGTAAATTTTAAAGATGAACTACCAGCATTTACTGATAATATAATCATTATAACACCTCTTTCTCCTATATTATAGCAGATTTCCTAAAAATAAGAAACAAAAAATTAAATAAAAAGCATACTTATTAATATATTAATGTTTTCAAATAAATAATATTGACTTTTTTATCAATACTATTTAATGAATAATTAATAATACAATAGTAAATATGCTTAATAAATATCAGTTAACAAATATAATTACTTGTTATCATTAATACTTCTTTTTTTAACCTTAACCCCTGCTTTAGTTTTAACATTAAACGCTGTATTTTTGCTTATTTCAGTTAAGTTAAAATTATTTTCTCTATTTTTTTCAATACTTAATATTCTCTTTTTTAATTCAACTTGCTTATCTATAAGTGACATTTTTTTATTATTACATTCTAATATTCTTTTTTTTTCAATATTTATGTAACTAGTAGCAGTAAGAGCCCAATTAAATGACACAGCAGCC
>ENA-OPDT01000994-OPDT01000994.1-human-gut-metagenome-genome-assembly--contig:-NODE-994-length-9701-cov-1.536284_pt1 | contig 9701 bp, 8 predicted proteins | sample MGYA00241627_ERZ501517 | MGnify/ENA primary metagenome ERZ501517 (study PRJEB25962, sample SAMEA2042435) | human gut metagenome | biome: human gut; feature: human-associated habitat; material: faeces... | reverse complement strand
TTTCTAATTTGAACTATTTTTTTCTTTGCATTTTTAACGTTTGCCATAAAAATTTCATCTCCTTCCAAAACTACTTATAATTTTATCAAAAAAATATAAAAAAAGCAAATATTTTCCTTATTTTTTGTGAAAAATATTAGTGGTGATATATATGGGTCATGAAATTGATTTAAAAAGGTATGATATTAGAACTGATTTGGTTATTGATACAATTGATAATAATGATGATAATATTGATACTTTAGTTGAAGTTCAAGGTGATATTAAGATTACAAAAGTAACAGTGGATGATAATGTTAGTAGGATTATTGGAAAGAAAAAGGGAAGATATATTACAATTGAATTTGATGATGTTACTGATACGGATAATAAGAATAAAGTAGAGGATATTTTTACTTTAGAACTTAATGATATTTTTGATATTAGTAAAGTTAATAGTGTACTTATAATTGGACTTGGTAATAGGGATAGTACTCCTGATAGTTTGGGGCCTAAAGTAGTTGATGATATTGTTGTAACTAGACATTTATTTTTACTTGGAGAAGATGTTAGTGATGGTGTTAAGTGTACTTCTAGTTTTAGTCCTGGAGTTATGGGAAATAATGGTATTGAGACCTTTGATATTATTTCTTTGTTATGTAAAGATATTAAACCTGATTTAGTAATTATTGTTGATGCTCTTGCTGCTTCAAATATTGGGAGGGTTAATAAGTGTATTCAAATCACTGATAGTGGTATTCATCCTGGTAGTGGTGTTGGTAACATGAGAAAAGAGATTAGTTTTGATACTTTAGGTGTTCCTACTATTGCTATTGGTATTCCTACGGTTGTTGAGTCTTCTATTATTGTATATGATACGATGAATTATTTATTCAAACATATTTCTTATATTAAAAATAATGCAAATATGAATAAACTTATTGTTAATAGATATAATTATAAAAATAAAATTGATTGTAGTGATTTGTCTTATGATGAGAAAAGAAATTTTGCTGGTTTATTTGGTACTTTATCTGATAGTGATAAGAAGAGTCTTATTAATGAGGTTCTTAATGGGCTTGATTATAATTTTATTGTTACTCCTAAGGAAGTTGATTTTCAAATAGATAGGCTTAGTAGTGTTATTAGTAGTGGTATTAATGGATATATTCATGGTACTAAGGTGTCAAATTAGTGTAATATTCTTTACTTTTTTATTTTTTCTATTATATAATGATAATAGGAGAGTGATGTAATGAGATGTGTAGGAACTGTAAGTAGAGGTATTAGAACAGGTGTTATTAAAAATGGGGATAATTTAGAAGATATTGTTGTTAATTCTGTTCTTAGAGCTAGCTTGAGTGATGGATTTGATATTAAAGACAGGGATATTATTGGAATTACTGAAGCTGTAGTTGGTATAGCTTATGGTAATTATGTTACAGTAGATGATATTGCTACTGATATTAGAAGTAAATATCCTGATGGGGAAATAGGTCTTATATTTCCTATTCTTAGTAGAAATAGGTTTTCAATGATTTTGAAGGGTATTGCTAGGGGTAGTAAAAAAATATATATGTTATTATCTTATCCATCTGATGAAGTTGGTAATCATTTATTTAATGATGAATTGTTAGAAGAATATAATATTAATCCTTATAGTGATTCTTTTGGTATTGATACTTATGATAAGTATTTTAGGGGTATTGTACATGAATTTACTGGGGTTAATTATATTGATGTATATAGTGAAATATGTGAAAAAGAAAATTGTAAAATAGAATTTATTTTCTCTAATAATCCAAAAGAAATATTAAAATATACTAAAGATGTTTTAGCTTGTGATATCCATACTAGAGAAAGAACTAAGATGTTATTAAAAGAAGCTAATATTATATTAGGATTAGATAACATAATGACTCATAGTATCAATAGTAGCGGTTACAATGCTGAATATGGACTATTAGGTTCAAACAAGAGTACTGATGAAAAATTAAAACTATTTCCTAAAGATGGCTTAAATTTAGTTTTAGGTATTCAGAAAAGAATGTTTGAAGAAACAGGCAAGAAATTAGAAGTATTAATATATGGCGATGGTGCTTTTAAAGATCCAGTAGGTAAAATATGGGAATTAGCGGATCCTGTAGTATCACCAGCATATACAGATGGATTAAAAGGTACTCCAAATGAGATAAAACTAAAATATGTATCTGATAATACCTTATCAAACCTACGAGGAGATGCTCTTAATGAAGCCATGAAAGAAGAGATAAAGAAAAAAGAATCAAATCTAGTAGGCCAAAATAAGAGTTTAGGAACAACCCCAAGAAGAATAGTAGACCTAGTGGGTTCATTATGTGACCTTACTAGTGGTTCAGGAGATAAAGGAACACCTGTAATATTAATACAAGGATACTTTGATAATTATGCTAATGACTAAGAAAGAGGAGAAGATTATGAAAATAGCAATTAATGGTTTTGGAAGAATAGGAAGACTAGTATTTAGATTAATGGAAGAAGATAATTATTTTGATATAGTAGCTATTAATGACTTAAGTACACCAGAAGAATTAGCTTATCTTCTTAAGTATGATACTAATCATCGTAACTATAATAAAGAAATAACTTATGATGAAGAAAACATTATAATAGAGGGTAAAAAAGTAAGAGTATACAAAGAAATGGATCCAACAAATTTACCTTGGAAAGAACTAGGAATAGATTTAGTATTTGAATGTACTGGAAAATTTACTAAAGAAGAAGATGCCATGAAGCATATTACAGCAGGAGCTAAAAAGGTATTAGTAAGTGCTCCGTGCAAAGGAAATGTCAAGACTGTTGTCTATAATGTAAATGATGATATCCTAGACGATAGTGATAAAATAGTGAGTGCAGCTTCATGCACTACTAACTGTCTTGCACCCGTACTAAAATTAGTAGATGATAACTTTGGTATCATAAAAGGATTTATGACTACAATTCATGCTTATACAAACGATCAAGTAACACTAGATGTAAGTCATAAGAAAGGTAGTCATTCCAGAAGAGGAAGAGCATGTGCTATGAATATTGTTCCAACTTCAACAGGAGCAGCTACCGCTATTGGAAAAGTTATACCAAGTCTTGAAGGTAAATTATCAGGAGGAGCAATTAGAGTACCAGTATCAGATGGTTCATTAATAGATTTATCACTAGAATTAGAAGAAAAGACTACTGAAGATGAAATAAATAGTATGTTTTTAAATAATGAAAGTGAAACTATTAAAGGTACTTTTGATCCAATAGTATCTTCGGATATAATTAGTTCTACTTATGGAGCAGTAGTGGATTTATCATTAACAAAAGTACTTGAAGTAGATGGTAAGCAATTAGTTAAAATTATTGCTTGGTATGATAATGAAATGGGATATTCAGCACAAATGGTTAGAACTGCTAAAATATTATTAGGAGGAGAAAATGAGTAATTATTTTAAAGCACCAGAAAATCTAGAAGAAAAAACAAATACAGGTGATTTCTTCCACAAACCAGGAGATTTGAACAAAGAATCAAATAATAATAGTTTCTTTTATACACCTAATGATTTAGATAGTAGTGCAAATAAAACAGTATCATCAGCAGAAGAAATAAATAAATTTATTAGTGAAGTAGCAACAGGAAAAAGAAGTGAAGGATTAACTATTGGTGGTGCTACAATGTTTGTTAGTTTTGATAGATTAAAAGAAATGGTTAGTGAAGGCTATAATATAATTAAAGCAAGTTATTTTGAACAAATGAATATGATTGAAGTAACATTTGATATTCCATATAAATCAAAAACAAGATAATAAAGACTTACCTTAAGTGGTAAGTTTTTTCTGGTGTTCACTCTAAGCCTGTAGTCTTATGAGTGTTAAATTAAGCCTCATTTTAAGAGTCTTAATTTAATATGCCAGTGCATCTATTATATATAAGCAGTAACTATATACTAAAATATATAGTTAATAATTAAAAAGTTACAAAAAATAGCATTTTTATGTTATAATAGTGCATATGATTAATTATTAATTATTTGGAGGGTGGTTTATGGATACATTTAAGAAATTAACTTTGATTGAAAAAAGAAATATGGCAATTGAAGAATTAGTTAATTATTACGCAGAGTATAGGATTTATTGCTACAATAAAGGAGATAAATTAAAAGGTATTGAGTTAAGAAAAAAGATTCATCCATTAATTAACCTAATACTAAAAATAGATGAAACATTATCAAAAGAGAAAAATATAATTATTGCTAATGAAAATAATGCCAAAAAAGGTGTACCAAAAATATTTGCTTGTACGCATATAGGCGGTAATGATATACAAAGAACATTTCAAATTATTAAAGAGCCAGCCTATCTAATGCTTGGAGATCCAGGTATATTGTATAAAATGCCAATCTATCAAGGATTAAAACTTAATGGAGTTATACCATTAGAGACAAAGAATAAAATAGACAGAAAAATAGCTTATAATAGATCGGTAGAACTATTGAATAATGGTGGTAATTTATTAATATATCCAGAAGGAGCTTGGAATGTAACTCCAAATGTAATAGTAATGAAAACATTTGTAGGAACTGTTAGAATGGCAAAAGAAACAGGTGTAGAAATAGTTCCAATAGCAGTAGAGCAATATGGTAATAAGTTCTATTTCAATATAGGAAAAAATTATGGAATTGCTAAAAGTACTACGAAAACCGAAGTTGAATTAAGAGATAAATTAGCGACATTAAAATGGCAAATACTAGAGACTCAGCCTATTTTTCAAAGAGATAATGTACCAGAGGGATATATTTATGATTTCCAAAAAGAGATAGTAGAAAAATGTAACTATGGTTATGGTTTCTCACTAGAAGATGCTATAAGTGAGAGTTTTCACGACAAGAACATTACTAGTGAAGAAGAAGTATTTAGTTTTTTAGAAAACTTAGATATTAATATAAATAATGCCTTCTTATTAAGAGGTCATTCAAAAAAATTAAAAAAATAAAAAAGAAAAAAAGAGGTAAAATTATGCAAGCAATTATATTACAAATAGTGGGGTTACTTATAATTACAACTTTAATAGTATTATTCTATTCAAAGCCAAACATAGAAACAATTGAAACAAAAACATATGCTAAATTAATAGGATTAAATTTTTCATTTTTATTAGTGGGAATCTCAACATACATAGTGGCTAAATTAATTGGTAATTTTACCTTAATATGCATTTTACAAAAAATATATATGAGTATTTTAGCTTTACTTAACTTGTATTCAATGTTTTATTGTATATCAATTTATGATAAAGAAGAAAAACTTAATAAATTAAAAAAAGTTTTAGCAATTGTCACCATTATTTCAATATTGTTTATAATACTATTACCATTAAATGTCATATTGGAAGGAGAACTATTAGATGGTGAAGGCCTTGCATATGATGTGGCTTTAGGTCACACTATTCTGAGTTTTGCCTTCTTCTTAACAACACTCTTTTATTTTCTTGTGAAAAAATATTCAATCAAAAAAATATCTCCATATATAATATTAATAATACTTTATTTGATTGGCTTCTTAATAAGAGGCTATTGTAAAGAACTAATATTTGAAGGTTTCTTCTATGCATATATATTATTTATTATGTATAATACTATAGAAAATCCAGATGTAAAAATGGCTAAAGAATTAGCATTTCAAAAACAATTAGTAGAAGAATCTTCTAGAAAAACACTAAATTTAATAGGGGATATTTCTAAAGATTTAGAATCTTCAATTAAAAGTTTAGAATTAATTAATGAAACAAAAGTAGATAAAAATAACATCAAAGAATTAAATAATGTTTTATATAAATTTCAAAAAGATTCTGTTAAACTAAGTGATAAAATATCCAGTATTCTTGATTTAGCAATAGTTAAAAGTAAACCTAAAACAATTATATGTAAATATGAAATGGCAGATATGCTAGATAAATTAAAACAATTTTTAGAAATAGATGGAAAAAACAAAATTAAGTTAGATATTGAAATTAGTGATAAACTACCATCAGTACTATATGGCGATGAATCAGGAGTTATCAAAACTATTCTATATTTTTTTGATTTAATTGTATCAATATCAAACAAAAAGAGTATGTCATTGGTAATAGATGATATTAAAGTTGGTAGATTTTCTCGATTAAGATTTAAATTTGTAACCAGTGATAAATCTATTTTAGATTATTTAGAAGAAGATAAAAAAACAAAAAAACTTAAATTAACTAAAACAAATGATGTTAATTATGAGATAATAGAAAATCTATTAGAAAAAATGAATGGTAGTATAACTATAACCAAAGAAGATAATACTATTAATTTATTAATGGGTATTAACCAAAGACTTATGAGTGAATATGATGTTATAAACGAAAAACAAGAAAATAAGAATGTTAAAATCAAATATCATAATTATAGTAATAAAAGAATTCTAATAGTAGACGATAATAATCTACGACTAAAAGAAATAAAAATATTACTAAGGCCATATAATGTTGAAATTGTATCAGTGAAAAATAGAAGAGATATGGGAAATATGCTAAGTGCTAATGAAACATTTGATATGATTATTATTGATGATATTATTCCTAATTTTGAAATAGATAGTTTTACAAATGAAGTTATTAAAAATCAAAATGATATATTAAATTATATTAAGAAACAGGCCAAGTATAACATTATAACAATTATAATGGTTACACCAAATAATAAAAATATAGAAGATAAATATATCGAATATGGATTTAATGATTACATTATCAAACCAATTAACAAAGAAAATATAGATAAAATACTAAATAAATATTTTAATGAAGAGTAAGCCAAGCGCTTATTTTTTTAGTATAAGAGTTTAAGCATTTTCTCTTTTGATAAAAGCACTTGACAAGAGAAAAAATCTAAGATAAAATTAACTTGTATAGTTTAAATTAATATTTAATGATTTTTTCTATAAAATATATTAAGAATGGAGGTATATATATGGACAAAATAGTTCTCTCCATTTTGTTATTTGTTCTTGGATTGGGAATAGGACTTGCTTTAGTATTTTTATTTAATTTTTTAAAGAATAAAAAAGATAGTAATAAAGCCGATACTATAATAGATAAAGCTAAAAAAGAAGCTGAAAAGATTAAAAGAGATTCTTTATTTGAAACAAAAGAAGAAATTCATAAATTAAAATTAGAAGCTGATAAAGAAATTAAAGAAAAGAAAAGTGAAGTTAAAGAGCAAGAAGATAGGCTTCTTCAAAGAGAAAATAATATTGACAGAAGGGATACTGCCCTTCAAAATAGAGAAACTGCTCTTGAAGAAAGAGAAAATAATTTACTTGATAAACAGCAAAAAATTCAAGAAGCTAAAGAAGAAATGGAAGAAATAAAAAGAAAAGAACTTGAAGAATTAGAAAGAATAAGCAAATATACAAAAGAACAAGCTCGTGATGCAGTTATGAAAATGGTTGAGACAAAGATGTCAAAAGAAATAGCAGCATACATAAAAGAAATGGAATCTGAGGCTAAACTAGAAGTTGATGAAAGAGCTAAAGAATTACTTGTAGGTACTATGCAGAAATATGCAGCAGATATTACAAGTGAGCAGACAGTATCAGTTATAGCACTACCTAACGATGAAATGAAAGGTAGATTAATTGGTAGAGAAGGAAGAAATATTAGAACTATAGAATCAGTAACCGGAGTTGACTTAATTATTGATGATACCCCAGAAGCTATAGTAATATCTAGTTTCGATCCACTAAGAAGAGAAATAGCGAGACTTACATTAGAAACTCTAATTAAAGATGGAAGAATTCATCCTGCTAGAATAGAAGAGTTATACGCTAAGACTTGTGCAGACGTTAAACAAACCATAAAAGAGTTTGGTAAAAATGCTTTATATGAATTGGGACTATCAAAGATGGATCCTGAATTAGTTGAAATAGTAGGTAAACTACATTTTAGAAGTAGTTATGGACAAAATGCCTTAACTCACTCAATGGAAGTAGCCAACCTAGCGGGTGTTATGGCTAGTGAACTAGGAGAAAATGTAAATCTTGCTAAGAGAGCTGGATTATTACATGATATAGGTAAAGCAATAGACTTTGAAATGGAAGGATCACATGTTAAAATAGGCGTAGATTTAGCTAAGAAATATGGTGAAGATGAAGTTGTTATAAATGCTATCGCTTCTCACCATGGAGAAGTTGCACCTACCAGCATTATAGCATCAATTGTTGCAATAGCAGATGCAGTATCAGCCTCTCGTCCAGGAGCAAGAAATGACTCTAGTGAAAACTATGTTCAAAGATTAGAACAACTTGAAGAAATAGGAAACAAAATGCAAGGTGTAGAAAAAGCCTATGCTATTCAAGCAGGAAGAGAACTTAGAGTAATGGTTAAACCTGATGAAGTAGATGATTTAACCGCTCATCAAATAGCTAGAGAAATAAAAGAAAAAATAGAAAATGAACTAAAATACCCTGGAACTATTAAAGTTACAGTAATAAGAGAAACTAGGGCTCAAGAAGAAGCAAAATAGTTTCTTTTTTATTTACAATTTTACTTAAAAATGTTATACTTTAGAAGTAAGGAAGTAAGGTTATGAATATAAGTTGTAAAGATAATGAAAATTTTGAGTTTGAACGAAGAATAGATAGAGGATGTGGGTTTAATTTTGAACTATCATCAGATGAAGTTTATCAAATTAGTTATATGAATTACATTGGAGAAATAGAAGAACAATTTTATACTATGTGTCCAAGATGTGGTTATATAATTCCAATAGATAAATCTATACTAAATGATTATGAAATTGGTTTAGCAAGAAGAAAAAGTATTGATGATAGAGATTTATATCTAAAAAACAATATTCTATCAGAATATACTAATGTTACAGAAAGAGGAAGAGTAAGAAAAAAAACATTATAGGAGGTTTATTATGGGTTTATTTAATAAAATAAAAAGTGTCTTTAGTAAAGATAAAGATATAGTTAAATATGATAAAGCACTTACTAAAACAAGAAAAGAATTTTCTACTAAGATAAGTGATTTATCAAAGAAATATAAAAATATTGGCGAGGATTATTTTGAAGAGTTAGAAGATATTCTTATAATGGCGGATATTGGAATAAATACCGTTATGAAGTTTGTTGATAAATTAAAGAAAAGAGCCAAAGAAGAAAATATTAAAGATACTGACACACTAAAAGAAATAATTGTTGATGAAATGCTTATTATGTATGTAGATAACAAAGTACTAAATACTAAGATAAAGTATAGTGAAGAAGGTCCAACTGTTATTCTTTTTGTAGGAGTAAATGGTGTTGGTAAAACAACAAGTATTGGTAAAATAGCAAATAGAATGAAAAATGCTGGTAAAAAAGTTATTCTAGTAGCAGGAGATACCTTTAGAGCGGGTGCTACAGAACAATTAGTAGAATGGGGTAAAAGAATTGATGTACCAGTAGTTACCACAAGCAGTAAGGATCCATCAGCAGCCGTCTATGATGGAATAGATACTGCAATTAAAGGCGAGTATGATGTTGTTCTTATAGATACCGCTGGTAGATTACAAAATAAAGTTAATCTAATGAATGAATTATCAAAGATGAATAAAGTAATAAAGAAAGTAATACCAAATGCTCCTCACGAAGTATTATTAGTCGTAGATGCTACTACCGGACAAAATGGTATC
>ENA-OPDT01000988-OPDT01000988.1-human-gut-metagenome-genome-assembly--contig:-NODE-988-length-9752-cov-1.346190_pt1 | contig 9752 bp, 5 predicted proteins | sample MGYA00241627_ERZ501517 | MGnify/ENA primary metagenome ERZ501517 (study PRJEB25962, sample SAMEA2042435) | human gut metagenome | biome: human gut; feature: human-associated habitat; material: faeces... | reverse complement strand
TAGCCAATCAACACCGGTTCAGAAAACACAGCCACCATAACCCGCTGCAATCTTTTACACTCAGCCAGGCAATCGCTAAAATATTGGTAAGGTGTTGGAAGAATCGTATTATTAAGTTTTACATACCACATAGTTTTTTCCTTTCATAAATAGTTGTTTTGCTCATTAACTATTTATATTATGCGGTATATTTTCTTTATTGGGAGCCCCTAAAACGTAACTTGCTAACGACATTTTGCTACGATTTGGACGGGATTGCTAAGAAACGGACAAAAAACTTTAACTTCTCGGTATTTTGGAAAAGAAATCGTATGTAGTAAAGAAAATAGTTAATTAATATTGTTCTGTTGGCTGTCATATATAGATATAATATAATCAATGACTGTTTCTTTATAAATGATTGGGACGCCTTTGGGTATTGTTTTATCTTTTTTGTATTTTTGTTTCTGATCTTCATTTCTAAAATTAATACAAGTATATTCTTCGTTGCGTCTAATATTTTTTATTCTCAATAATATTATTACAATAAATACTTCTTAGTATCATTAAATCATTATTTACTATAGGAGAAAATATGATTTACGGATATATAAGAGTTAGTACAGACAAACAAACACTTGAAAATCAAAAATTTGAAATCCAGAATTTTTGTAGACAAGAATGTTTACAAATAGATGATTGGATAGAAGAAACTATATCAGGGACAAAAGCATATGATAAAAGGGAGTTGGGAAGATTATTACATCACATTAAAAAAAACGATCTAATAATCTGTGCTGAATTATCCAGATTAGGACGCAATTTATTTATGATAATGGAAATCTTAAATATATGTATGCGAAAAGAATGTCGAGTATGGACTATAAAAGATAATTATAGATTAGGAGACGACATTCAATCGAAGGTATTAGCATTTGCGTTCGGTTTATCCGCCGAAATCGAAAGAAATTTAATATCTCAAAGAACAAAGGAAGCATTGGCTAGATTAAAAGCTGAGGGAAAAAACATAGGTAGAATCAAGGGAACTAGGAATAAAAAATATAATAAAAAATGCACTAAAAAACACAATAAGATATTGCAATTACTAAATGTTGGTGTATCTGTACCTCAGATAGCAAAAGAAATACGCGTAGCAAAGGGAACTCTTTACCGGTATCTTGCTTATACTGGTATAAAGCTACCTACTTGTAACACTAGCAAACGATGGGAACGTGGAATATATTAGTTCTGAAATAACGTCCATTTTTTGAAGACTAACTCAGGCAAAAAGGGAGCTGGTATGCCTGTAGTCAGAAATCCTCAGTTCAACTTTAGGGAGGGTTTTTGTTGGATAGATGTAAACTCTACGTATTTAAAAGCACGTTTAAAAAATAATGGTATATTTGATGTATTAAGTATGAGTCTATTCACTATGACGAAAATACCAGATTGGTATTATGTAAGTATAATTAATTCAGACCTAATTAGTTTATATGTAGATAATTTTATCAATAATACATCACATTTCCAAATAAATGATGCGAGACAATTGCCAATTATTATTCCGTCGAATGATCAACTGGAACACTTCCACGATATTTTTACCAATGCAGTGAATATCAAAAAGAAATTCTTTAGACAGGAAATTAATTCTGAAATTGCTGAAAAACTTTTATCAGAAGTGCAAGAAAAATTGAATCGAGCTGTAAAAGAATTATACTTCATATAATTCTATAACTATTCGATCTAATTTCTCCTGAATATCAAAAAGTAATTTAGTACATAAAGTAATGTTATTATTTTGAAAGAAGTTCTTTTTGATTTGAATTGCTTCTCTATATAGTAAATAAATTGAGTCCAGCTGCTGTGAATTAGGAACAATTATTGGTAGTTGCCTCGCATCATTTATCTGGAATGTTTGTGTATTGTTAATAAAATTATCTACATATTCACTAATAAAATTTGAATTAATGAGAGAGACAATATAATACTCTGGAACTTTTTCCGATGCTCCATACATGCTCATACTTTTGACATCATTTATACTTTTATCTTTTTTACGGCATTTAAGATATGTAGTGTTTATATCGCTCCAACAAAAACCCTCCCTAAAAAAGAACGAATACCCCTGATATCTGGCTTTCGGATCTGTCTTCAAAAAATGGACGTTTTCTTTAGACCATGCAATCGCAAAAGGTGTCTCTAAATACCACCTATTACCATCTTTATCACCTTTATCATAAGGCACATAGTATTTTTTAGAAATATCAATCCCATTTTCTTTTTCATCTTCAGTTAGTTCATCCACGTTGGCTATTTCATCATCATCAATTAATCTGTATATGTAGCCTTGACCAAAAATATCTCTTCCATACTTTTCTTTAAGCCGATCAAAAAGTTCAATTATTTCGCTTTCAGACAAATTAGCTATATATTCTGATGGAGACATATATTTCAATTCTGCATTTGGTATATGGTACTTGTTAACTGCTTCTTCCAATTTCTTAGGACGTGATAGTATAATATTACGTGCCCACTTAGTTGATTTTCTAACGGCTATGTATTTACCATTATTTGCTGTAGCTAGACCTTGCCCTCCTTCTGTTAGACAACCAAGTAAAGCGATATCTCCTGGCTGTAGGCTATTCCTATATTTAGTTAATTCTTCTTGATTCTGTGATATTTTCTTACTGGTTTCAATTTTACTCCACCAAGTATCATATAATTTTTTAACTTTTTCTCCATATTTCTCATATATGCGAAGATTGAGTTCTGTAGGTTTGAAAATAACGGCATTTTGCGTATTAAGATAGATATTTTGTACTATTTGAGATATTTCAGGGCATTCTAAATTTTGTGTTCCGTCCAGAAAAACTATCTTATGTTTTCCCCCTCTTTTATAAGCTTCATTATACATAAGCTGAGCAGCTTCATTACACCTATGGCTAGTCCAATTATTAATGACGGACTTCTGAATTTTACTATCATAAGATTTTATATTATTTTGCATTGATGTAACACAGGTATCAACCATCGCGGCTTCAAAAGGATTTGCTGTGTCAAATATAAAATTGATTTTTTGAGATAGGAGCAAATTTCTCAAATTTCTTTTTGTTTGTGTTGTCCAGAAAGTTTTGGGAGTAATGTAGGTTAAGATCCCTTCATTGTTCAAAATTGAATATCCTTTGAAGAAAAACAAATTGTATGTGTCGTCTGAGAATCCAAATTCTTTTTCATATAAGGTTTTGTCATTGGCATCTATTCCCTTTGTAGAAATATACGGTGGGTTCCCAATTACTATATCAAATCCGCCATTCATAAAGACATCAGCAAAAAATAGTTTCCATGGGAAAAAGTTACGATGTTTGTTATTTTGAGCAAAATCGCGAATAGTTTGTTCAGCTTCATCCCATTGTATACCACCTTGTGAGGCTTTTTCTATTACTTTATTTTTTATTAGGTCAACAATTCCTTGCTCAATTTTGTTTCTTATTGCTTGTTTTTCAGAGTCATGGGATGCTCTTATATAAGCATACATATCACCATTTATGTTTTTGATGATATTGTCAGATCCAGAACCGGAATAATCAAAATCCAACTGGATAGGTGTAGACTGATGATTTTCTACAATCTCATCAAAATTAATTCCTTCATAGTTCGAAATTAGAGAGTTACCTTGCATGATCTTATAATCTAGATTGGGTAATGGTTTTATGTTGGTAATATCCTCTTCATCAACAATCAATGAAAGCCAAAACCTTAATTTGGCAATTTCTACTGCCCCATCATCTAAATCCACACCATACAAATTGTTTTCAATGATTTCACGTTTAATTTGATAGGCTGATTTGTTTTCAACATTAAGAGCTAGCCGAGCACGAACAATTTCATTCATCATGCCGACAGGAAATGCACCAGAACCAATTGCCGGATCACAAATTTTAACATCTTTTAGTGCTTGATTTATTTTTTTTGCATATTCCTTGATAGACGCAGGGAGATCTTCATTGATACCTCGATTAGCATTTGTATAAGTTGATTCACCTAACTTGATGAATGTGCTAATATCTTCTTTTGATACAACTTTTTTAAATTTTTCTAACTCTAAGTCTGCTTGTTTTAGTTTTTTCTTGGTAATTAATACATCTTGCTTGGCTTGAGATGGGGTTAGTTTTTCTGTGTTTACAGAGTTATAAAGGTAGTTAATCAAGGATTCTTGACACATATAGTGAACAATTTCACGAGGTGTGTAAAATGCTCCATTTCCTTTACGTTCATTTTCTGGAAGTAAGTTTTCAAATACTTTTCCTAACATCTCCGGATCAATGGCAACTTCTTTTTCAAGAGGCTCATCTTCCTTAACCGTAAAGTTATATAAATCAAATACATCAAATATTTCTTTAAATACAGCATTATCAATAGTCAAATTGGTTTGGGCGTAACCATAACCATTAATAGGTTCAAATAAACCACCATTTAAAAATGGTATACGACAATTTAGCGGAGCAAAGTTATCTCGTTCATTGCCCCTATCTCGAGCTAATGCCCTGTAAAATAGAGGTTCCAAGATATTATTAAAAAAATTATCATATTCAATATATTTTTTATCAAAAAGGTTTCTTAAGAAACGCTTATCGCCTGTACCCCATGCCTCTCCAGACTTTACGCCTAACCAACCTTTTTTCTGAACAAAGTAAAGAAAAACCAGTTGACCTAAGGTCTTTTTAGCAAAGTCATCAATATTAATATTATGTTCATCAAAATCTTTATGTATTATGATGTCAAAATCATAAATTCTTTTAAGTTCATCACGTAGACGAATATACAATTTCTTGTATTTAGCAAAGAATTCTTTTGATACTTTTTCAATATCAAAGGTTTCAACCAAATCTTCTAATGTTATTTGTTTGCCGTTGCTTGCTTTTGAAAGACATTCTAATAGTTGTTTTTGTGCAGTATGAATGTATTCATTTTCACCAACCAAAAAAGAAAAACGTTTAGCAGGTGTTAGTTCCTTTTCAATTATACGTTTTTGCTTGCCATTTTCTTGTGTAATTATGTGACTTTTATAATCCATTTTAACAAAAGAAAAACGCCAATCTTTAGTATCTTCAGAAATAAATGCAACTAAAGCAGCATCTCGTTTTATATCTCCAAATGCACCATTTAAATAACGTGCAACAAAATTACGTTGCATAGCACGTGCATGTTCAATACTGCTATTTCTTTTAAGTTTAACCTCCAAAACATCAATAATTTTTTCAAAACCATCGTTATATACATATTTCCCGACTCTGTAGTAGCTTTGGATATAATCTTTAAATTGAGATGGTATTTGCACGTGAGTTGTTCCACGATCTTGAATACCATTCAAGAGTTCTCTGGCGAAGCGAGTAAATTTATCTCTGTTATATGTGCTTCCAAATGTTTCTTTTACTATTGTTTCATTGAGATTACTCATTTTCTAGTCCTTTGTATATAGAAATTCAGATAACACGATGATTTTCTTGGTGTGTTCAAGCTTTTGTATATTCTCTTCAGATTCTAAATAGATGTTAGAAACTTCAGACCGAATCCTATGGAGAATTTTCAGATTATCTATCTCTTTATTCATAAAATCTGATATTTTCTTGCTTATAGCATGTGGAATAATACCGCTATTATATGATTGCAAAAGTTTCTGAATATATTCAATATCATCTTCAGTGTATCTCTTTTCTTCACGCAAAACAGCTCGTAAATATTCCATAACTTTTCTATGATTTGAACGGCCACGTGTTGTTACAATTATTTCTTCATCATCTAACAGTGGAGTCTCAAAAAGTTGCTTATTTTGCTGTAAAAATTCAAAATAGTCGTCAGGTATAGCTTTCTTATGTTCATCTTTAGCACATTCAAAGTGTTTTACAGCTTCATCAAAAGGTATTTCCAAAGATTGCAATCCTTGAGTAATACAGAATTTTTTGAGTTTACCTTTACGGAAAAATGTTATCAAACTATCATTATCAATTTTTTGAGAAACTTTTGCTGTACGAATTTTTTTAGGTAAATCAACAATTGATTTAAATAGATTTGGGTCTTTATCTCTAATATCTCGAATAACAGCCAAATACTTCAGTTCTGGACTTTCTTCCGTATCCTCAAATAGACCTTTATTGGTAAGATTCTCATATATCTGTTCGCCACGCAGATTAAATGATCCAATTTCCTCTGTTTCGCTTAAGTATTTGGCATCTTCACCCAATGCGTCATGAAATGCTTGTAATTTGGAGATGATATTCGCTTTTAATGATATTTCTTTTTCAGCTTTGGAGGTTGGGAAAAAGTTGTAGATATATATTTTACTATGTTCTGTACCAATACGATTTACACGGCCAACTCTTTGTAATACTCGTGTCGGATTCCATGGTAAATCATAATTTATAACAATGTTAGAACGATGTAGGTTAATACCCTCTGCCAAAACGTCCGTTGTAATCAAAATCCTTATGTTTTCTGATTGTAGCTTATTGTTAGGATCAAAGTTCTCTTTAATCATTTCTTTTATGGTATTGCTTTTTGCTGCAGAATAGAAAATAACCTTGTTTGGATATAAAGTATTTAAATCTTTATATAAATCTTCTCCAGTTTCTGCGGACTCTGTAAAGATAATTAATTTGTTATTTTTTAATTGCTTATCAGTCTTTAATTGTTGAATAAATTCCTCTTTCTTTATATCTTTTGGAATATTACACCATGCTGAATATATTTCTTTTAACAAATCTAAATCAGAACACAAATCCCCAATAAATTCTTCTTGAAATTCTTCTTTTGTATATTTGTCTACGTTTTTCTCGGAGCTATCAAGTAATTTATCTAATTCTTCAGTATTATCATTATCTAAATAATCAAACACATTAACATCTTTACTGATATAAATAATACCAGAGTTGTACATATCTATATACTTCTGATATGACTCAATTGAACGTTTTAATGTTTGAGTAAATGCATATTTTGAGCTTTCAAGACGTTTTACTAATCGTGTCTTCATGAACCCAACCAAGTTCTTTTGTTGAGTTTCTACAAAAGCATTGACTTGTTTTTTCAAATACAATTTAGGCGAATATCTGGAATAAGTTAAATCTCGAATAACATCTATGGTTCTGGTAAATAGTGAATTTGTTTTGTTATCAAACTCATATACTATACTGTTAGGATTTGATACTTCTGGGAAAATTAGATGTTGATTTTTGATGTCTCTACTAAAATAAGACTTAATATCTGTTCTTGTTCGACGAATCATTATATATTTCAGTATATTATCTCTAATTTCCTTGGATATCTTTTTAATTTCTGCCAGATAAAGTTCATCATTACGACCTTTATCTGACTTGCTCATAATCTTATCTAATTTACTTTTTCTCTCTGCAAAATAGTTATCCAAATTCTTAACACCAGGAATATCACTGTTTGTACTCTTTTGAAACAGAGATATAAGGGATTTAAAATCATAGAATGAGTTGTTAAGGGGAGTGGCTGTAATCAAAATCACCTTTTTATTTAAGCATATTGTCTTCAAATATGCATATTCACTGGTTGTTTCGTTTCTAAATCTGTGAGCTTCATCAATAAAGATGTATTCATAATCATTTCCTACCTTATTAATCTTCTCAGCAATCTTTTTTAACATGCCGCAGGATTGAACATCATACTTTTTTACACCAAAATCACGCAGTGCATCTCTCCAGTTATCCATAACAGGGGGAGGAGTAATAAATAACTTCTTTCCTGGTAATAATTGTGCGTACATTGCTGCAATATAAGTTTTACCTAAACCTACGACATCTGAAATAAATACACCATTATAAGCATCAACAATCTTTTTGATTTTCCATACTGCATTTTCTTGATACTCTAATTTTAAGAAGCCTTCAGGCAAATCAATTTGATCTTCTTCTGCATTAATATCCTCATAGAAGTATTCGTATAAGAGCTTTAAGTATATTTCATAAGGTGTTATTTTATCATTTAACCATGTTTTTTTTGTAATTGTATCAATGTATTCTTTTGAAACATCAATTCCTTCTTTCCATAGCTTTTCAAATTTATCCAGAGCATAGTCAACATCACTTTTATCTTTTAATTCAACATTAAATTCATATTGCGAATTTAAACCATTTTCGGAAAAGTTACTAGAGCCTGTAATTACGGAACCATATAGAATTGGCGTGTTATAACGGGAAATATAGACCTTGGCATGTATTCTACCACTGGGATGTACTTTTATCTCAAGCTTGTTTTGATCAAGTAAATCCTGAAATATTTTATGACTTTCAACAACGTCATTAGAGTCTTCTGAATTTTCTAATTCCTTTACTAAACTGTCCTTGAAATTGTTTTTCGCTTCTGTTTGTGTAGCAATAAAATCCTGCTGACGTTTATCTTGAAGGATCTTAAAAGTATCGTAATCTGTGTTAATTCCAACTAAAATTCTAATTTTTTCTACATTTTTCAGGGGATTGGCAATTAATTTGAAACCACTAATCCTAAAATACCCTACTAATGAATCAAAATACTTTGCACTTTCTAATGTATCTGCAAATCTTTTATAGAGACCATCTTTTTCATTTGTAAAAAATTTTGTGTCAGTACTTTCTGTCATCAACAGTAGCCTTAGATAGTTTAACTTATTGAAAATGATACATCCATACAAGTATTACAGTCAAAAGGAATATTTATGTTTCAACAATAAAAACAACCTCTGCAAAATTTAGCAGAGGTGCAAAAAAAGAGGTGATTGAAGCCACCCCTTAATCAAATCCAAACATTTAGACTTCCAAGCTTTCAAGACATCTGTTAAACAGGTTAGGCAATAAAGCTTCGCCACAGAGCTGTCTGAGCAGGTCATCATTCGGTCTGGCCCAAGCTGGTATAGCTTTAATGAAATTATCATCAAGCCCGGTTAATGCAAAAATTTCAGCTATGCTATACGGTCTCGGATCGCTATAAATAGTCCGTCCATAAGCGTCAGTGCCAATAGGGTCTCCTGGATGCAAGGTCCAATCACCACATAAAGAATCACTGCCTTGAGTAATCGTATGCGAAGGTTTATTCCATGGATTGCGTCCAAAAGCGCTATTTATATGCTGTGCCTGACTTGGAGAACCATCGGGATTGACAACCATTGAGCGCGGCCATCCCATTTCTTCAAAGAATTTGATAGCAGCTTCGCCAGAAGGCACCAATCGGATAAAATCCTCCTGAATCCGTGAAACATACGGAATGCGGTGAAATTCATTGTCAGGATCTCTCATGCGTCTGGAATCAAGCATGGTGTATACTTTTCTGTCGCCAATGACCTCAAAACAGGTTAGTTGTTTGTCATTAGAAATTGGAAAATCCCATACTTGACCGCGCCGACACAAAATGATACCTCTTTTTCTAGCTTGAGCTGTATCATAGCGACTGGCATCAAGAATTTTAGCATGAACGTGAAAGCTATATTGTCCAAGCTTATCAGTAATATGCTGAAGTATCGTTTTTCCGCCAAGCCTATCGGTTATAACTGCATCTTGCTTATTGCTGATAAAGTAAGGCGCATTTTCCCACATTATCCAATCGACAATACCATCAAGCTCAATGATTTTTTTAATTAGCGTTAGCGCATCTAAAAAGAGCCAGGTTAAATCATCGCCTAAATGTTGTCCCCCGGCCAACGAAAATGATTGGCAGGGTAACGTAAATAAACACCCAGCACATTTTTTTTCAATATGCAGACGGGCTATTTCATC
>ENA-OPDT01000985-OPDT01000985.1-human-gut-metagenome-genome-assembly--contig:-NODE-985-length-9768-cov-1.375373_pt1 | contig 9768 bp, 8 predicted proteins | sample MGYA00241627_ERZ501517 | MGnify/ENA primary metagenome ERZ501517 (study PRJEB25962, sample SAMEA2042435) | human gut metagenome | biome: human gut; feature: human-associated habitat; material: faeces... | reverse complement strand
AAACCGCCTGATGGATACTGTCGGAACCACATATATAGGCTCCATGTACTATTACAAGGACGACGGAGACGAAACGGCATATGAGAACGCATACACCATAGCAAATGATATGTCGGCGCTTGGCTTCAATCTCGACTTTGCGCCGGTGGCGGACGTATGGTCGAACCCAGACAATACGGTTATCGGCGAGCGCGCATACAGTGATGACTACGCCCAGGCGGCAGAGCTCGTTGGAAATGCGGTGAAGGGCTTCAACGACGGAGGAGTCATGTGCACCCTGAAGCATTTCCCGGGGCATGGAGACACGGCGGAGGACTCACATTATAGCAGTGCCTATGTGCATAGAACAAAGGAAGAGATTATGGCGGATGAGATGCAGCCGTTCAGGTCGGGTATAGAGGCGGGGGCAGAATTTGTCATGGTCGGACATCTGATCGTCCCGGATATAGACGAGGTTCCAGCCACTCTCTCATACAAGATAGCGACCGGTATTCTTAGGGATGAACTGAAGTTTGAAGGAGTTGCCATAACCGATTCATTTGAGATGGAATCCATAGCGGACAATTACAGTGTGGATGATGCGGTAGTGATGTCGGTAAAAGCCGGAATGGATATGATACTGCAGCCGAAGGATATGGCGTCGGCGGTGAATTCCATAGAACAGGCAGTGGCGGACGGCGAGCTGTCAGAGGACAGGATAGACGAGAGCGTCCGAAGGATACTCACCCTGAAGGAGAGCCGCGGACTGCTCAAATAGCAAACTATGTAGTAATCAAAACTATTTAACCTTGTTATATATATTACATTGTGGTAAAATTATTTTTATCTGGGGTGCAAAAATGCACTGTCAGCAGATAGAATGAAAAATACGAGGTATGAGATGAAAAGAGTAGTTGTAACAGGCATGGGTGCTGTGACACCTATAGGAAACAGTGTAGAAGAATTCTGGGATAATATAAAGAAGAATACAGTTGGTATCGGAGAGATCACAAAGTTTGATGTCAGCGATTACAAGTGCAAGCTTGCTGCTGAGGTGAAGAACTTTGATCCAAAGCAGTATATGGATCCAAAGGCGGCAAGACGTATGGAGCCATTTTGTCAGTATGCCATAGCAGCTACAGGCGAGGCGATCAAGGATGCAGGTCTTGACCTTGAGAAGGAAGACAGAACAAGGATCGGAACATGTATAGGAAACGGACTTGGCGGTGTGGCAACCATAGAGAAGGAGCACAAGAAGGTTGTAGAGGGCAAAGCAAACAGAGTCAGTGTAATGATGGTTCCTATGATGATATCCAACATGGCTGCGGGCAATGTTGCAATACAGTTTGGCCTTGAGGGCAAATGTACTGACATAGTTACAGCCTGTGCCACAGGAACAAACTCTATAGGAGAGGCTTACAGATATATACAGGCAGGAGAGGCCGATGTCATGGTTGCAGGTGGTGCAGAGTCACCTATCTGCGAGACAAATGTATCAGGATTTATCTCAATGACAGCGCTTTCAAGTGCAGAGGATCCTATGAGAGCGTCCATACCATTTGACAAGGACAGATGTGGATTTGTAATAGCAGAGGGCGCAGGAGTTGTTGTACTTGAGTCACTTGAGCATGCTCAGGCGAGAGGTGCCCAGATCCTGGCTGAGGTAGTCGGATATGGTTCAACCTGTGATGCATATCACATCACATCCCCTAAGGAGGATGGAAGTGGTGCAGGACGTGCCATGAAGCTTGCCATGGAGGAGGCCGGAATCACACCTGCTGACGTTGACTACATCAACGCACATGGAACAAGTACCCATCACAATGACCTCTTTGAGACAAGAGCCATCAAGTATGCTATGGGCGATGACGCATACAACGTGAACATCAATTCCACAAAGTCCATGATAGGACATCTGTTTGGAGCTGCCGGAGCAGTTGAGTTCATAACATGTGTGAAGTCCATAGAGGATTCATACATCCATCCAACAGTTGGTCTCCGCGAGACAGAGGGTGAGATGGATCTCAACTACACCATGGGCGAGGGTGTACACAAGGATATTACATATGCGCTCAGCAACTCACTGGGATTTGGCGGACACAACGCAAGTATACTTGTGAAGAAGTTCGAGGCATAATACAGGCAGGATTACTGATAATTACATATAACAGGAAAACATCACTTCAGACACAGGGGTGATGTTTTTTTGTGCGCTGTCCCAGGTTAATAAAATAAATATTTGGGGGACATAAACTAATAAAACCACAAAACAACACAAAAAAACATGAAAAACAAATGAAAACCAGAAAAACCCACAAAATGTGTTGACAATCCCACATGGCGTGGCTATGATACAAAGCAAAACAGAAGCGCGTATCTGATTTTAGAGTGCAAAGGGGCACGGAGATAGAACTGTAAAGTTTCATCTCTGTGCCCCTTTTGTTTTAACAGGGAAATCTTTTGGAGGTGGAATATGGCTACTAAATCAAGCATTATGGACACTAACAGCTACAGTGATGACTACAGTTCACTGCTCAGTAACACGACAAGGGATATGATAAACCGCCGTGAGAAATGGATGGGTGGTGCATACAGACTTTTCTATAGAAAGCCGGTCAACCTTGTGAGAGGACAGGGACAGTACCTCTGGGATGCAGAGGGGAATAAATATCTGGACATGTACAACAATGTGGCAGGAATCGGTCATTGCCATCCTGCTGTGGTCGAGGCAGTTACAGAGCAGATGAAGCTTTTAAATACCCACACACGTTATCTGCATGAGAGGATCATTGATTACAGTGAGGATCTGCTGAAGATGATGCCGGACGAGATAGACAAGATAATGTTCATGTGTACCGGTTCTGAGGCAAATGACCTGGCACTCCGAGTGGCACAGGAATACACGGGCGGCACCGGAATCATAGTTTCAAGGGAGGCGTACCACGGAACAAGTGCTCTGACATCTGGATGTTCACCAGCCCTTGGAAGTGAGCAGCCACTGCTTCCGAATGTAAGACTCATTGAGACACCTGACTATTACAGACATGGCGGTACACCTGAGGAGTTCACCGCATGGTACTCAGGAGAGATGCAGAAGAAGATCGATGAGCTGGAGGCAGCAGGATATAAGTTCTCATGCTTCCTTGCAGATTCTATATTCTCATCAGATGGAGTACATCCGAATCCGGTCGGTTTCCTGGAGACGGCCATCGATGTGGTACATAAGAATGGCGGTGTATTCATAGCTGATGAGGTGCAGCCGGGATTTGCAAGAACGGGAGATGCGTTCTGGGGATTCGCCAGACATGGGATCATACCTGACATGGTGACAACAGGAAAGCCTATGGGTAACGGAATCCCGATATCAGGACTTGCCGCCAAGCATGAGGTACTCGCCGCATTCAGCGACAAACTTCCATATTTCAATACATTTGGAGGAAATCCAGTGGCTATCGCAGCCGCACAGGCTGTGCTTAATGTCATAAAAGAAGAAAATCTGCAGGAGCATTGCAAGGTGGTCGGTGCAAAGCTTCTGAAAGCATTGCAGGAGGTAAAGGACAGACATCCTGATTCTGTGGGAGACGTCAGAGGCGCAGGCCTGTTCATTGGATTTGAGCTTGCGAAGAATGACGGCAAGAAGACTCCGGATCAGCAGAAGGCACTGGATGCCATCGAACTTCTGCGAGACAACAATGTACTGACTTCTGTTGCAGGCCCTTATGGAAATGTCTTAAAGCTTCGTCCGCCTATGGCATTCCAGGAGTGCGATATCGACTGGATAGCATCAACCCTCGATAAATGTCTGCATCAGCTTGAGTCATAGATAACACACGAAAAGGAGGAAGAATTATGAAAAAGAAGATTTGCTCAATACTTTTGGCAGCCGCACTGGCACTTACGGTGACTGCATGTGGAAGCTCTGGAGGAAGTACAGATGGGAGCACACAGGCAGTGACAACAAGCTCTGAGTCCAAGACGGACAAGGACACACTGGTGATCCTGGGAGCAGAGAACTGGCAGGCATCACTCAGCCCACTGAAGCACACTTCCACGATGATGCTTCACGCAGAGGCCATAGCTCTGGAACATCTACTGGTCATGGATGAGAAGACACAGGAGCCACAGCCTAATCTTGCTACTGAGTGGTCATATGACGACAGTCAGACAGTCTTGACGGTCAAGCTTCGTGAGGGCGTAAAGTTCCACGACGGTTCAGACTTTACCGCAGAGGATGCCGCAGCATCATGTGAGGCATATTCAAGCTCACAGAACGTATCCGGTTCATGGTGGGCAGATGAGTTAAAGTGTAAGGTCATAGACGATTATACATTTACCATAACTCCGGCATCGGGAAAGCCTCTTGGCTCTCTGGTCAACATGCTTTGTTCAACTCCGATAATGTCCGCTGACGATCTTGCAGATCCTGAGAACACTCTGGATAAGAGATACAACGGAACCGGCCCATACAAGATGGTAAGCTTTGAGAACGATACAGCGACATATGAGCTGTTCGACGATTACTGGGGAACTCTTCCTAAGATAAAGAAGATCGAGTACAAGTACGTTGCGGATGCCACAACACGTCTGTCAGCATTGCAGTCAGGTGAGGCCGATGTCATCGAGCGTGTTGATTCCGATGCGGTGTCTGTGCTTGAGTCAGACAGCAATATCGTGGTTGACAAGTTCCTCACCACAGAGTGTAAGCACCTTATTCCAAAGTTCAAGATGCCGCCTATGAATGAGAAGCTCGTCAGAAAGGCGATAGCCTACGCGATCGATTATGACGGAATCGTAAATGATATATTTGGCGGATATGCAGAGAAGGCAGACAGCTTTATCTCCTCAACTATATGGGGCTACAAGGCTGTAGGTGGTGTCGGCGAGTACGATCCTGAGAAGGCTGCAGAGTGCCTGAAGGAAGCCGGCTATGAGAATGGCGAGGGCCTTCCAGAGCTCAACATCTACACATCCGTTGGTTTTTACCCTAAGACAAAGGAATATTACGAGTACATTGCAGCTTGTTTACAGGCTGTCGGTATCAACTGTAAGGTCGTTCCACTTGATACTTCATCATGGGGCGATGTGTTATATGAAGAAACTCCTTGCTACATGATCGACTGTGGATGGCAGCCATCAGGTATCGAGCCTGAGCTGAAGCTGAATTCATGGTATGCAGCAGGTCGAATCAGCCACTATGAGCCTACGGCAGAGCTTCAGGACATCATGGACAGATTCGCAACTGAGACAGACCCAGATAAGAGAAAGCAGATCCTTCAGGACGAGTACCTTCCGGCCCTGGCAGAGGAGATGCCTGATATCCCTATCATCAAGTCCATGACTATCTTCGGAGTAAGATCAAATGTCAAGGGTCTTGAGTACACAAGTGGTGCAGATTATATCTTCACAAATGTCACAAAAGAGTAAGCGCATAGCAATATATTAGATTCACAAAAAGGGGCTGCATGTGTAAGGATACAGCATGTGGCCCTTTTTAAGAAGGGAGGAAATCAAAGTGCTGGGAACCGTTTTAAAAAGACTTGCACAGGGCATTTTTGTTACCTTTTGCGTTATATTTATCAGCTTTGTAATACTTCGGATGATACCGGGAGATCCGGCGAAGGTCATGGCTCCGACAGCAACAGTAGAACAGCAGCAGGCGATCAGAGACAGTATGGGACTGGAAAAGTCCATCCCGGAGCAGTTTAAAATGTACATGGTGAATCTGTTCCACGGAGATCTTGGAGAGTCATATTTCAAGAGCGATACAGTCCTGAATGTTATGGAGCAGGCCACACCTTTATCATTGATACTGCTGATATCTTCAGTGGTCATATCGATCATATTATCCCTGATCCTGGGAACCATCGCAGGACTAAATGGAAATAAATGGGAGGATCGTCTCATCTCGAGTATTGCGGTACTGTTCCAGTCAATGCCTAACTACTGGGTATCCTCCGTGTTGATCATTATTTTCTCAGTCAGACTTGGACTGCTGCCGTCAATGGATTATTCGGGACCTGCATCCTGCGTGCTCCCGACAGTTGCACTGGCACTTCCGCTCACGGCGGTGCTCACCAAGGTGGTGCGTTCCTCACTGATCGACAGTTACAATCAGGAATTTGTCAAGGTTGCATATGCGAGAGGAATATCGACAGTGGCGATATATTTCAAATACGCACTCAGGAATTCACTTATCCCTGTACTGATATCCCTAGGAACACAGCTTGGCTTTCTGGTAGGAAGTATCGTTGTTGTCGAGTATGTATTTAACTTCCCGGGAATCGGATACACGGTGTTAAATGCGATCCTTCGAAGAGATTACAACCTGGTTCAGGGAATTATCATTCTGTTTTCCGTATTCTTTATTGTTTTGAATATTGCCATTGATCTTGGAAGTATCCGTCTTGATCCACGAATGAGAAAAGCACAGGGAGGACTGTAATTATGAAGAAAAAAAGTAAATTTAGATCAGTCCTTCAGTGGATTGGTAAAAACAAATTATTTACACTTGGAATCATTATTGTAGGAATCTATCTCCTTGCCGGAATCTTTGCGCCGCTCATCGCGCCGTCGGACCCGGGCAAGGCAAATCCATCCATCAGATTATTGAAACCGTTTCAGGATCCGGCACACTGGCTGGGAACTGATGCCATAGGACGTGATCTGTTCTCGAGACTTTTGTATGGAATCCGTACCTCAGTCATAATTGGTTTCTGCAGCGTTCTGCTGGCCGCCCTCATAGGACTGATAGTCGGAATCATATCCGGTCTCACAAGTCCGGGACCTCTGGATTCAGTGCTGATGAGAATCACCGATGTACAGATGGGATTCCCATTTATCGTACTTGCCATGATCGCACTCACACTGTTCGCACCGAATGAGGTGTCGGTAACCATAGTGCTGAGTCTGGCACTGTGGCCGGCCTATGCGAGAACGGTGCGGTCAAATGTAATACCCCAGATTATATCGCAGCGGCAAAACTCATGGGGGCGAGCTCATGGAGGATATCCACGAAGTATATCGGCAAGAATCTGATCCCTGCCATGCTTCCTCTCATACCGCTTGATATCGCCGGAATGATCATCAACGAGAGCTTGCTCAGCTACATGTCACTCGGTATAAATCCGCCAAAGATATCCCTTGGAAACATAATGTCCGATGCCCGTGGCTATATTGCATCTGATGCATGGTATATCATGATCCCCGGCATCGTTCTTATCATCATGGTTCTCGGACTGAATTTTATCGGTGACAATCTTCAGGTTCATTTCGATCCAAAGCTTCGCAAATAGGAGGATAACAGTATGGATAATAATACAGAAAAAGATACAGATGTGATCCTTGAGGTAAAGGATTTAAAGACCTATTTCAAGACCGGTCCGCACAAAGTCGTGAAAGCAGTTGAGGGAGTCAACTTCTCACTGCGGAAGGGCAAGGTGCTTGGAATAATAGGAGAGAGTGGTTCCGGCAAGAGCGTGACGGCGAGATCGATACTGAGGATCGTGGAATCTCCGGGTTACATAGCAGGCGGCGAGATCAGGTTCAAAGGTCAGGATATACTGAAGCTCCCGGAGAAGGAGATGAAGAGCATCCGTGGAAATGAGATCTCCATGATATTCCAGGATCCTACTACATCGTTCAATCCCTACATGACAATTGGAGCACAGCTTGCCGAGGCCTATAACGCACATACCCCATCGGGTTCAGAAAAGGCAAAACAGGAGATAATGAGAGTTCTCAAGCTTGTCGGAATAACCAACGGCGAGGAGGTCATAAAGAAATACCCGTGTGAGTTCTCAGCGGGTTTCAGACAGAGGATATTCATAGCGATGTCAATGATATTGTACCCGGATCTGCTCATAGCGGACGAGCCTACAACAAGTCTTGGAATCACCATTCAGGCGGAGATCATCGAAGCCCTCAGTGAGGTGCAGAAGCAGACCGGCATCTCCATCATGATAATCACCCACGACTTTGGCGTGGTGTCCCAGTTCTCAGACGACATATTTGTCATGTATGCGGGAAGATGCGTGGAGTCGGCATCCAAGAAGGATCTGCTCAGAAATCCAAAGCATCCTTATACGGTTGGACTTATCCGTTCTGTTCCGCTTCTCGAGGCTCGTAAGACGAAGAGACTGAAATCCATTCCGGGATTCCCGCCGGATATGTCAAATGTCCCGGAGGGATGTCCATTTGCTTCCCGTTGTGAATATGCGAAAGATATATGTCATAAAGAGGTGCCGGCACTGAAACCGGTTGGAGAGGGCCATATGTGTTCCTGCCATTTCCCACTGGATTATGACATTAACGAAGATACAGAATTGGGGTGATCATATGAAGGATATAGTATTATCTTGCGATAATCTGCTGAAGCAGTATCCGGTGAAAAAGGGAATGTTCAACAAGGTTGTCGGACAGAAGAACATAGTCGACCATGTCTCGCTGGAGCTGGAAAAGGGCAAGACACTTGCAATCGTCGGAGAGTCGGGCTGTGGCAAGACGGTGCTGACGAGAGTCCTGCTGGGAATTGAGGACAAGACGGACGGAAGTATCGTATTTGAAGGAAAATCCGTGGACGATATGACGCCCCAGGAAAAGAGCGATATGAAGGCAAAGATACAGATGATCTTTCAGGACACTCTGGGATCGCTGCATCCGAGAATGAGTATCCGTGAATCACTTGAGGAGCCATTGATCCTGAATGGAGTGAAGGACAAGGAGGAGAGGGAGAAGATCATTCTGGACACACTTTCACAGGTCGGAATGGCACCGATGTTCCTTGACAGATACCCGCATCAGTTATCCGGTGGACAGAGACAGAGGATAATCATAGCGCGGTGTCTGGTCGTCACACCGAAGATCATATTTGCCGATGAGCCTATATCGGCACTGGACGTGTCATTGCAGGCACAGGTCATAAATATGCTGATGGATCTGCAGGACAAATATAAGTTGTCCATGCTGCTGATCGCCCACGATCTGGCTGTGGTGAGACAGATCGCGGATCAGATAAAGATCATGTATTTCGGAGAGATAGTCGAGAGTGCACCGAGCAGCGAGATATACAAGAATGCGCAGCACCCATATACAAAGGTTCTGCTCAAGGCGGCTCCGAGTATAAGCAAGGGACTTGAGGATGCGGGCTTTGACATAGACCTTAAGCCAGGTGATATACCTGATCCGGCAAAGCCGATGCCGGGATGTCCGTTCTGTACACGCTGTATATATGCGGATGAACGTTGCATGAAAGAGCGCCCGGAGGAGACAGAGGTATCACCGGGACATACGGTTCGCTGTCACAAGGCAGGACAGATATAACAGAGATTAAGGAGGAATCGTGATGGAATATAGTGCAGTCAGTACGATATGGATTATGGTAGGAACGGTACTCATTTTCTTCATGCAGGCGGGCTTTGCGATGCTTGAGACCGGCATGACGAGGGTAAAAAATGCAGGAAATATCGCCATGAAGAATCTGGTTGACTATTGTATCGGTTCGGTGACGTTCTGGTTGATAGGATTCGGAATTATGTATGGCGGCGATGGAGCTGTACTGGGTAAGATCAAAGGTGTGGCAATGGAATCGGTATATGGAGGCGGCATGCTTCCTGACGGGATCCCATTCTGGGCATTCCTGATATTTCAGACAGTATTCGCTGCGACGGCGGCGACCATCGTGTCGGGTGCCATGGCGGCGAGAACTAAATTTGCAGCATATTGTATCTACAGTCTGATGATAAGTCTGGTGATCTATCCTATATCGGGACACTGGATATGGGGAGACGGCTG
>ENA-OPDT01000984-OPDT01000984.1-human-gut-metagenome-genome-assembly--contig:-NODE-984-length-9784-cov-2.633364_pt1 | contig 9784 bp, 9 predicted proteins | sample MGYA00241627_ERZ501517 | MGnify/ENA primary metagenome ERZ501517 (study PRJEB25962, sample SAMEA2042435) | human gut metagenome | biome: human gut; feature: human-associated habitat; material: faeces... | reverse complement strand
GAGGTGCATATGAGCACGGATGCGAATTTGCACCGGTTGCCGGATATTGTGATATTTTATCCGAAATTCTTAGTGCCCCTTGCAGGTATCATACAGCATCCGTACCCAACGGACAGTTCCGATATCCGGTTAAAGCAACGGAAAGACAGTTTCTATGCAAGAAAAACATGCACCTAAGAACTTCCGGCATTTCATATCAATCAAAAGCCAATATCCTTTGAATATGCAAAATTTAAAAAGAATACTATATTTATTTTTCAATCACCCATCAAAAATACCCTATAGATTTTTATCCATAGGGTATTATAGGGTATGCGCCGTCCAATTGTCAACCTATATTTTTCATAAGGTTGACAATTAACAATACTATGTACTTTACATCACTTCGATTTCCGAAGTTTTTCGCTTCTGTTACTCATCTGTTTTTTCAGTGTTTTGTTTCTTCTACGCTTCGTTTGATACCTTCACCAGCTCCGCTAACTTCCCTGCTGCTTTTCCACTGTCGATTGCTTCTTTTGCAAGGATGATTCCATCTTCAATGGTGGATGCTGCTCCACCAACATACAGGGTTGCTCCGGCATTCAGTAATACGATGTCGCGTTTTGCGCCTTTTTCTTCTCCGGAGAGAATTTTCTTTGTGATAACGGCGTTTTCTGTTCCATCGCCACCACGCAGTTCTTCTAAGGAAGCACGTTTTAAACCAAACTGCTCCGGTGTTATGGTAAATGTATTTACTTTTCCATCCTTGATTTCAGATATTACGGTCTCGGTTGTTGTTGTGATTTCATCCATATTGTCTTTGCCGCTTACAACAAAGGCACGTTCAACGCCAAGTCTGCTCATGGCAAGGGCAATTTTTTCTGTCAGGGCTGCATCATAAACACCTACCACCATATTTTTTGCTCTGGAAGGATTGGCAAGAGGTCCTAAAATATTGAACACAGTACGCACACCCATTTCCTTTCTTGCCTGACCTACATATTTCATGGATTTGTTAAAGAGCTGTGCAAACATAAATCCGATTCCGGCTTTCTCCACGCAGGCTTCTACTTTTGCAGGCTCTGCCATAATATTTACGCCCAGTGCCTCTAATACATCACCGGCTCCGCTCTTTGAAGAAATGGAACGATTGCCATGCTTTGCTACCGGGAGTCCGGCTGCTGCAACGACAAATGCAGAAGTGGTAGACACATTAAAAGTATAAGTACAGTCTCCACCGGTGCCTACCAGATCCACATAATCAGAAACCTTCGGTGAAATAGTATCTGCCTTATCCCGGAGTACTCCTGCAAACCCGGTTAATTCATCTAAAGTCTCACCTTTCATACGAAGTCCCATTAAAAAAGCACCAATCTGTGCCTGGGATGCTTCCCCGCTTAATAAGATTTCCATTGCTGCTTTTGCCTGTTCTTCTGTTAAATCTTTTCCTTCTGCAACCAGTTCAATATATTCTTTCATCGTAAATTTCTCCTTTACTGATTCAGTTCTTTTTTAAATGTGCCACAATAAGTTCCAATTGCCTGTAAATCATAATCATTTTCTTCCATCAGTCTGATGAAATGTGAGCCTACAATTGCTCCGTCGATAATATTTTTCATCGGTGCAACATCCTCTGCAGTACGGATACCAAAGCCCATCATAACAGGAATCTTTGATACTTCTTTTACACTGCCAAGATAATCAATTACACTCTTATGGAAGGTTGCTTCCTGTCCGGTTACACCCATGGAAGATACGCAGTAAACAAATCCTCTTGCATCCTTTAAAATCTCAGGGATTCTGTCTTTCGAAACCGGAGATACCAGCTGGATAAGAATCGGTGCATTTTCCTTCTGTAAAAATTCCTTTATCTCATCCTGTTCCTCTAATGGCAGATCCGGAATAATCAGTCCGTCTACTCCACTTTCGATGCAAGCATCCACAAAGGCTTCCACACCATAGTGAAATATGGTATTGTAATACATCATAAATACGATTGGAATCTCAATTTTTGCACTGCGAAGCTTTTTCATGGCTTCTAATACTTTCTTTAAATTCACACCTTTTAAGATGGCATGATAGGAAGCATCCTGAATAACCGGGCCGTCTGCTACCGGGTCTGAAAATGGAATTCCAAGCTCGATGATGTCTGTTCCCGCCTGCTCCTGTGTGCGGATAATCTCCTGCATTTTATCAAAGTCCGGCATTCCTGCTGTCATATATGTAATAAATGCTTTTTTGTTCTGTTCTTTTAACTGTGCTAATTTTTCTTCGATTCTGTTCATGCTGCACCTCCTAGTTTAAATAACCCTTTCCTGCAAGATAATCTGCAATTGTATTTACATCCTTGTCGCCTCTTCCGGAAAGACAAACCACCATAATATCATCCGGTTTCATTTTCTTCGCCTGCTTCTTTGCATATGCCACTGCATGGGCACTTTCGATTGCCGGTATGATACCCTCTAATTTACAAAGCTCCATTAATGCATCCATGGCTTCATCATCCTTAATTGCAACATATTCTGCTCTGCCGCTGTCCTTAAGATAGGCATGCTCCGGTCCAACACCCGGATAATCCAGTCCTGCGGAAATGGAATGGGCAAGCTGCACATTTCCATCCTCATCCTGTAATAAATAGGAACGCATACCATGTAATACGCCAGGCTCGCCCAATGCCATGGCACTGGCATGCTCCCCTGTCTCAATTCCCTTTCCGGCAGCTTCTACACCAATCAGTTTTACATCCTTTTCTTCAATAAAATCTGCAAACATTCCGATAGAATTAGAACCTCCGCCAACACATGCCATAACCACATCCGGCAGTCTTCCTTCCTGCTCTAAAATCTGTTTCTTTGCTTCTTTGCTGATGACGCTCTGGAAATATTTTACCATCTTCGGATAAGGATACGGTCCAACAGCGGAACCGATTACATAAAAGGTATCCTCTGCGGTTTTTGCCCAGGTACGAATTGCCTCATTCGTAGCATCCTTTAAGGTATTACTTCCGGATGTAACCGGCACTACTTTAGCTCCCAGCATTTCCATACGCATTACATTCAGCGACTGACGTTTCATATCCTCCACTCCCATATATACGGTACATTCCATATTAAAAAGAGCTGCTCCGGTTGCAGTTGCCACACCATGCTGACCGGCTCCGGTTTCTGCGATTACCTTGGTTTTTCCCATTCTCTTTGCCAGAAGAATCTGACCGATTACGTTGTTAATCTTATGGGCTCCGGTATGGTTTAAATCCTCTCTTTTTAAATAAATCTTTGTTCCATATGCCTCACTCAGACGGCTGGCAAAATAAAGTGGTGTCTCTCTTCCTACATATTGTTTAAGATAATAGTCCACTTCCTTTAAAAATTCTTCATCCTTTGTATACTTTTCAAAAGCATCATCCAACTCTTTTAAAGTATTCATCAATGATTCTGCTACATACTGTCCACCAAATGCTCCATAATAACTCTTCTTATTCATGTTCTCTCACCTTTCTTACAAATGCTTCTACTTTTTTATGATCTTTTCCATGTTCTCCTTCTACCGAAGAACTGACATCTACTACATCAGGTTCAAATAACCGGATACCTTCTTCTACATTTTCACTGCTTAAGCCGCCGGCTAAAATAAATGGTATCCTTCTTTCCTGCCATTCCCTTCTTTTTTTCATTGGAAAATTCTGCCAGGAAAAAATCTTTCCACTGCCATATTCCGGTGCGTCTAATAAAATGCCGGAAATACCATCCGGAACATTTATTTCTTCTGCTTCTTCCCTGCTTCGCACCTGATATGCTACCCAGACCGGAATTTTAAGATTTTCAGGGAATTCCTGCATCTTATGAATCTGCAGAATATCAAAACCTGCTTCTATGATTTCATCTATCAAATCCAGTGCCGGATTTACGGTAACTGCTACAGTTTTAATAGAAGGCTTCAAATGTTTCTTAATTTCTTTTGCCTGCTCTATTGAAACGTTTCGTTTGCTTTTTTCAAAGAACACAAAGCCTGCATAATCTACCTGCATCCGGTTCAGCACTTCTGTCTCAGATTCTCTTGTGATGCCACAAATCTTAATCTTTGCCATGCCATTTCTCCTTACTTTGCGGCTTCCTTATAAACCTGTTTCCAGTGGGCTGCCAGTGCCTTTGGATTTTCATGTTCCATAAATGCTCTTCCAATTAAAAATCCACTGACACCGCAATCTGCAAGATATGCCACATCATCATCTCTTACAATTCCGCTTTCTGCAATTAAAAGTTTATCCTTTGGCACCATCTTAGAAAGTGTTTTGGTTCGTTCCAGTGAAATCGTAAAATCCTTAAGATTTCGGTTGTTGATTCCAATGATGTCTGCATCCAGCTTCAATGCCCGCTCCATTTCCCATTCATCATGGGTTTCCACCAGTACATCTAACTTTAATTCCTTTGCCAGCTGATAAAAGTCATACATTTCCTTGTCATCTAAGATTGCTGCTATCAGTAATACTGCATCTGCATCAATGGCTTTTGCTTCATAAAACTGATATTCTTCAATCATGAAATCCTTCCGTAACATTGGAAGCGGAGTCAGATTTCTTACTTTCCGGAAATAATCAGTATTTCCAAGGAAATGCTTCTCTTCTGTCAGGCAGGATACCGCATCCACAGAAGCGGTATAATCTTCCATCCGCTCTTCCAATGTAATCCTGCTTTCTATCTTTCCAAGGCTTGGGGATGCATTTTTAAATTCTCCGATAATGGAAAGTCCATCTTTGGCAAGATTCTGATAAAAGCTTCTTATCTTTTCTTTCTTTGCCGCCTCTTCTCTTAACTTCTCTTCCGCTAATGTCCGCATCACGGTCAGATCTGTTTTCTGCTTATCCCGAAAAAGCTGCTCTCTTTTATCTGCAACAATTTCATCTAATATCATGTTCTATATCCTCCCGTTTAAGAAATTCTCTATCATACGCTTCCCATGCTGTGTATAAATGGATTCCGGATGGAACTGTAATCCAGCTACCGGATAATCTTTATGGCGCATTGCCATGATTTCGCCATCCTCTGTCTCCGCCGTTACCACAAGGCACTCCGGAAGACTATCTTTCTGAACAGCCAGGGAATGATATCTTGCCACCTGAATCGGACTTTCAATTCCCTGAAAGATTCCTGTGCCGTCATGGGCAATCAGGGACTGTTTTCCATGATATAATTCCTTTGCATAGCTCACTACGCCGCCAAAGGCTTCCCCGATACACTGATGTCCTAAGCAGATGCCAAGGATTGGAATTGTCTTATAAAATTCCTTCACCACATCCATACAGATGCCGGCATCCTTCGGTGCTTTTGGTCCCGGAGAAAGAATGATGCGTTCCGGGTTCATGGTGCGGATTTCTTCTATTGTAATCTTGTCATTCCGTTTTACGATAATGTCCTTCGTAAAAGTTCCTATATACTGATACAGGTTATAGGTAAATGAATCGTAGTTATCAATCAGCAGTATCATAAGTTCTCCTCCTCAACCAAAGTCTTTGCCAATGCCATTACTTTATTGCAGCATTCATAATATTCATTTTCCGGTACGGAATCTGCTACGATTCCTGCTCCCGCCTGAAGGTATACCTCATTTCCTTTCTTTACCATGGTCCGGATTGTAATACAGAAATCCATGTCTCCACCGAAATCAATATATCCGGTTGCTCCACCATATAAGCCTCTTCGTACACTTTCTAATTCATCAATGATTTCCATGGCCCGAATCTTTGGTGCTCCGCTTAAGGTTCCTGCCGGAAGGAAGGATGCCACCAGATCTAATGGATGGGATTCTCCTTTCTTGCGTCCCTCTACCTGGGAAACAATATGCATTACATGGGAATAATTCTGTACTTCCATAAACTGTGTTACCTTTACGGTTCCAAATTCACTGATTCTTCCCATATCATTTCTTGCAAGGTCTACTAACATAACATGTTCTGCCCGCTCTTTTTCATCGGAAAGTAGTTCATCCCGCAGCCGTTTGTCTTCTGCCTCATCTTTTCCTCTCTTCCGGGTTCCTGCAATCGGACAGGTGAACACTTTATTTCCCTGCTTCTTTACAATCATCTCAGGTGAACTTCCGATTACTTCAAAGGTTCCGTAATTAAAATAATAAAGATACGGAGAAGGATTTAATTCTCTTAATTCCTTATATAATTCAAAACCGGTCTGTCTGGTTTCAATCGTCCAGCGCTGTGACAATACGGTCTGGAACACATGGCCTTCTCTGATATAATGTTTGATTTTCTCTACCTTTTCGCCATATTCTTCGATGCTGTCCGACTTCTTAATGATTTTTCCATCATGGTAGAAGTTCCGTTTGCATTCCTTCTTCTCCATAGCTTTCTTTATCATCTGCCCTGCCTTTTCCATTGCCTGCTCTCGTCCTTCTTCCGAAGGCTCTTCTAATACTACAGCGGTCAGTGTTTCTGCTACATGGTCTACCATAAGGAAAGAAGTCATTAACATCATCTGTATGGTTTCGATTCCGATTTCATCCGGGTTATTGTCCGGAAGCGCTTCAGAATATCTTACAAAATCATATCCAAGATTTCCAACCAGTCCACCGGAGAAGGACAGCTCTTCGTCTTCTTTTTCGATATGAAATTCACTGTAGTATTCTTTCAGACGCTCCAGTGGATTTCCTTCTCTTACTTCCTCTGTGCCATCTGCTTTTGTAATCACCAGTGCATTTCCTCTTGATGTTACAATTTCTTCCGGCTCCATGCCAAAGAAAGTATAGCGGTCATAATTCTTATCGTAACTTTCTAACAGGAAGCCTTTTTTATCTCCTACCAGACTTTCGTACATGTCTGTTGATTTTTCATTGACAATGCTCACTGTTTTTTTGAATACTTTTCTGTTTCTTACCATAATCATCCTCCTATAAACCGGCTTTATAAATGCTGCTCGTGCAAAGAAAAAGTCCCTGACCGGAAAATGTTCTTTTCCAGTCAGGGACGCTTATCGCGTGGTGCCACCCATCTTCGCTATGTCTGCTTTTTACCTGTAAGTAACTAAAAAAGCGGATATTTTCAATCAGAAAATATCCGCCACTAATTCAAACATAACCTCTTGGATACAGAAGTCTCCTTCGATATCCTCGTCCCTGTAACGTGGGAAAACGGCATCCGCTACTATTGTTCACTTTGCATCTGACAAATCCATTCCGAATAAACTATCTTACCGGCTTCCACCAACGCCGGCTCTCTGTAAAGAAATCATTTACCGTACTACTTTTGCTCACTGATTTTATTTATTCAGTTCATTAATTGTTCTCAGTTTATCACTGTAAAGTGATGATGTCAATGTATTTTTATAAAATTTTTTCTGTTTTTTTTGCAAAATCATGCAAAAAAAAGAAAAACATTGTCAAGCTGACTTTAATATGATACCTTAATAGAGTGTAACCATTCACGTAATATATGAAAAGGAGAAAGTTATGTATAATTTAAATGGTGAAAATGTAAACGACAATCCAAATGGTTTTTCCGGGAATGAACCTGCCGGAAATCCAAACCCAGACAACAATGCTCAGATGAACTATGGTCAGCCGGCTCCTGAGCAGCAGACTTACAACCAGCCGGAAAATGGTCCTCAGACCTATGATGCACCAAATGCAAATCAGCAGCAGGCATTCAACCAGACCGATTATAATCCAAACAGCTTTAATCAGAACGCTTATAATCAGTCGGCTTACAATCAGCCAGATTACGGACAGCAGGCATTTAACAATGGAAACACCTATAATGGAAACAGCTACAATGCAGCACCTTCCTACAATCTCAATGGTGATGCACCGAAAAAATCCTGTGTTTTTGGTGTCCTTGGTCTGATTCTTGGTATCGCTGCTTTACCTTTCGGATGGTTTGTTCCAATTATCGGAATCATTCTTGGTATCGCTGCTATCATTCTTTCCATTCTTGGAATGGGTAAGAACCGTGACCTTCGTGGTGCAGCAATTGCCGGATTAATTATTTCCATTCTGGCAACCATCTTTTCTATCGGTGTTATTGTATATGCAGTTATCAATGTTTCTAAAACCTTAAGCAATGCCGGAAAAGAACTTTTTGACAACAGTGGTATCACATCTGATCTTGATGACTTTGATTTTGATTCCGATTCAGATGATAGTGATGACTATGATGACAGTGATTACAGCTATGGCGATGACAAAGAAGTTCCTTTAGATAATGTTGTATTATACTCAGCTAATGATGTTACCATTACAGCTACCAGTATTGTATACAGCTACTATGATGATTCTGTAATTCCGGAAATTAAAGTTACTGTTGAAAACAATACTTCTAACGACCTTGGAATCAATGTTGATTATTGTGCAATCAATGGTGTAACCATGTATGGTTATATTTCAGGTGACGTCGCTGCCGGCAAAAAAAGCAACGAAGAACTTAGCATTTCTACTGATGATTTCACTTTAACCGGTTTTGACAGCATTGATAATATTAAACTTCAGGTAAGCTTCTATGATTCTGATACTTATGATACTTTGATTGATGATGGTGTTGTACAGGATATCAATCTTTCCGATTCCTATACCCCATTCTCTATTTCCTCTGTTCCGGGTGCAGTTGCATTAGATTCCTCTAATGGCATCAATGCATATTATGTCGGCACAACAACCGGTTGGGATGATACACTTGTATTTGTATTCTATATTGAGAACACTACAGATAAAACCTGTGTTGCTGAATCCGATGATTTCTCAATCAATGACTTTATGCAGGATGATTACGGATATGGATATCTTCTTCCTGGAACCGGTACCTTTATGTCAATTGAAGCAAATGATGATATTACATCTATTGATGATGTAACCAATGCTTCTATTAAATTTGAAGTACGTGATTATGATTCTTATGAGACATTCTATTCCTCTGATGAATTGACATTTATCTCAAATAACTAAGGAATTTTAAAATAATACAAATCATCATAAAAGGACCTGCCACTTATCATAAGTGACAGGTCCCTTTTCATCGCTGTGAACACCTTTTCCGAAATGCACTTCAGCTTAAATATTCTTCCTGGCTTTACAGATTCTCCTGTAAGAATGCACTTAATTTTTCAATTGCTGCATCTTCATCTTCACCTTCAGCACGAAGTGTGATTTCTGCACCTTTCTTAGCACCCAGCCCCATAACGCCAAGGATTCTCTTTGCATCTACTTTCTTACCATCCTTTTCAATGGTAATTGCACTTGCAAATCCTGCAGCTTCCTTTACCAGTAATCCTGCCGGTCTTGCATGGATTCCCTGCTCATCTGTGATTGTGTAAGTAAATTCCTTCATGTTCTTCCTCCTAAAAAGTTATATTTTTTCCCGTTTTTTATACCATAGTTTTAATTTGCAAGTATGTTGACTCGCTTATGCTCACTATTTGTGAGTACATCACTTATTATATCATACAATCTTCTTTTTTAACAATCCCAAAAGTAGACAAGATACTGCTGAACCTACAATCAATGATAAAAGATACCAGATTGCATTACCCATTACTAAGAATACGAAGATTCCACCATGTGGTGCCATCAGTGTACAGTTAAATGCCATAGACATTGCTCCTGCAATTGCAGAACCTACCACACAGGCTGGAATCACGCGCAGCGGATCCGCTGCTGCAAATGGTATTGCACCTTCTGTAATAAAGGATAATCCCATAATAAAGTTTGTCGGTCCGGCTTTTCTTTCTTCTGCTGTAAATTTATTTTTGAAGAATAAGGTTCCAAGTGCAATGGCAATTGGTGGTACCATACCGCCAATCATAACGGC
>ENA-OPDT01000981-OPDT01000981.1-human-gut-metagenome-genome-assembly--contig:-NODE-981-length-9811-cov-1.480012_pt1 | contig 9811 bp, 9 predicted proteins | sample MGYA00241627_ERZ501517 | MGnify/ENA primary metagenome ERZ501517 (study PRJEB25962, sample SAMEA2042435) | human gut metagenome | biome: human gut; feature: human-associated habitat; material: faeces... | reverse complement strand
TAGCCAAATCGGAAATGAAATTTCCGTTTGTCTCTGCTCTCACCTTTTGCTATCTTTGTTCATTAAATTTCATTACATGGAAGGTCTTGTCACAAAAAATACGGGAAGCTGGTATATCGTCCGCACAGAAAATGGAGATTCGATACGCTGTAAAATCAAAGGTAATTTCAGGTTAAAAGGAATACGCAGCACCAATCCCGTATCAGTGGGCGACCTTGTGGATATAGAGTTAAATCCCGACCAAACGGCTTTTATCACTCGCATACACGAACGAAAAAACTACATTATCCGCCGATCGTCCAATTTGTCGAAAGAGTCTCATATCATTGCCGCCAACATAGACCATGCCTTACTGATCGTAACGGTCAATACGCCTCCGACCTCAACCACCTTTATCGACCGTTTTCTTGCCACAGCCGAGGCGTATCGCATACCTGTATGCATCGTTATCAATAAAAGCGATACATTTACCGAAGAAGACCGGGAATATGCCGAAGCACTTCGCTACCTTTACACCTCTATCGGGTATGACTGCCATTGTGTATCAGCGATTACCGGTGAAGGATTCGATTTCATAGACTCATTTATCGCAAACAAAATTACCTTGTTATCGGGGCACTCGGGTGTAGGAAAGTCTACGATTATCGACCGTATTCTACCGAATGCTCATGTAAAAATCGGAGCCGTATCCACTTCTCACCACAAAGGCATGCACACGACCACTTTTTCAGAGATGTACCCTTTGCCACAAGGTGGATACATTATCGACACTCCGGGTATAAAGGGCTTCGGAACTATCGATTTTAATCCCAACGAAGTGGCACATTTCTTTCCCGAAATTTTTGAGATTTCCCAAAACTGCCGGTTTAACAATTGCACCCATCGACACGAACCTGGTTGTGCAGTATTAAAGGCGTTGGAGAACCACCAAATAAGCGAATCGAGGTATACGAGCTATTTGAGCATTATCGAAGATAGTTCGGAAGGAAAATATCGGGAAGCATTTTAAAAAGATTGAAGCGAATCGGCGCAATGAGATACAAAGGCATCGGAATTTTATTTTTCATGATGGCAAATATCCTATCGACAAATGCGGAGGGAAAAGACTTGCTTGTACCATCGAAGACCGACACCGTTACTATCGATACGCTTTCGACAAACAACAGGGTTTCACTACCCCTACCCAACACACTTGTCAACAAACAAATCGACCGTCTCGTCGAATATGCCAGAAAATACATCGGGACACCTTACAGGCGAGGAAGCAAAGGCCCCAACCGATTTGACTGTTCGGGTTTCATGCAGTATATTTTCAACCATTTCTCCTATTCCCTCAATGCAAGTTCCGCTTCTCAATATTTACAAGGAATCTCTGTTAAAGACGAAGAAATCTGCCGGGGAGATTTGGTATTTTTCAAAGGTAGAAATTCTCGGCGGTCGAATGTAGGACATGTAGGCTTGGTTACGGAAGTATATCCCGACGGACGATTCAAATTTATTCACGCATCCACATCACAAGGGATACGGGAAGATTGGAACTTCTCTCCCTATTATGCTCAACGATATGTCGGAGCCCGACGCATTTATTTCGTTCAAATCGACAAACGACTGATTTTAGATGCTATTCTCGAATTGGAAGACATCGATGACAACACTCCTTTTACCGAAACGGAAAAGAGTATTACGCCGCAGGAATTTTCAACTTTTGTCCGGGCTGAATAGCATTTCCTTTCAAATTGTTCGCCCGTTTAATATCTTCGGCCGAAACCCCTTTATATTTTTGAGAAATCGTCCATAGGTTCTCGCCTTTACGAACCGTATGATATTGACCTTTTACTGACGAAGCCCCACTTTTACTTGTCGTTGTCTTGCTACAAACCGCCAAACGTTGCCCGATACGCAAATATGAATTTTTTCGCAAATTATTCCAAGAGCGCAAGTTACTTACCGACACTCCATATTTTTGAGCTATCCCGGAAAGAGTCTCTCCTTTACGAACCTTATGATAAACCGTTGTTCCGGGAGCCAACCCTGCCGGCTCAACGGCAAGCCGTCGTGCATACAGCTCCTGATTATGCGCAAAAATTGCATCTTGCGCCTCGATAAAAGCATAGACCTGTTGCGATGGCAAAATGAGCGCATAAGGCCGGATATTACCCGGTATGATGTCGCGACGATATTGAGGATTCAAACTTCGAATCTCCTCGATCGGAATCTGTAATACATCGGATATCTGCTGCAAATGGACTCGACGTGTCACTTGTACGGTATCCGTTAACAAAGGCCGCCGGGTAAGTACCGGACAGATATTGTGGTCGCCATAATAATTCATCACATAATTGACTGCGAGAAACATAGCCTCTCGTTTCACGAGGCAAATAGGGATAAATCTCCCAATAATCGGTTTTACCCCCCGAACGGCGAATAGCTTTACTTACATTCCCCGGGCCACAGTTATACGATGCGATAGCCAGTGCCCAATCGTGATAAATACTATATAAATCTTTCAAGTAACGGGCCGCCATCGCCGAAGATTTAATAGGATCCCGCCGTTCATCTACAAGACTGTTCACCTCCAATCCCATACTCTTTCCTGTCTTGACCATGAACTGCCACAAACCGGCTGCTCCTACCCGAGAAGTAGCATCGGGACGCAAAGCAGACTCGATAATCGGCAGATATTTCAATTCCAAAGGCAAACCTTCCCGTTCAAGAGCTTCCTCGAAAATGGGCATATAATATGTGCTCAATCCCAAAAGATTCTCAACAAGCGCTCTCCTTTTCTGTACATACATGTCTATATAACGGCGAACGACACTGTTATAAGGCATCTCGATAACAGTCGGAAGTTGTGATAATTTACGGATATAAACCGAATCGGGATAATCCACATTAACGCTATTCACCAAACAGGAATCATCTACAACAGCATATTGCTGCATATACCAGTCGGTCAAAAGATTATTCAAATCGGCCTCCATACTTTCGGGGTAAACGATAGCATTATCTATCGTATCCGACAAAGCAATCTCTATTGTGTCGGTATCTACGATTTCCTCGTCCGTTTCTATTTGGGAAAAACTATATAAAGATATTCCCAAGCCCATAAAAACAAGCCAAAATTTCTTCATAGCAAATAAGCATTAAAATGTAATCGCACATTGTAATCCGATCGATGGCAATACCGTACGCCCGGTAGGAATAATCGCCGGCTGCCACTTCATCGAAATATCGGGGCTGACATCAAAATGATACAACTGAGCATCGACATAAGCATCTATCATACAAACAGCATAAAGCCCTATCATACAAATAATACATAGGTCACGATTCTGCCTATAATAGTCTTTCCTCTGCTTCAATACACTGGTTAACCATTCCTTGTCTATATCTTCCTCGCGATACGCCGATGAAAAAAAATCCATATAACTGTTCGTACCCGGATCACTGTCCATAATATCCAAATAGGCTCGTTGATAATCAGACAGCATACGGCTGTTCCATGTCGTGGCATAAAAAAGCCCTACATATCCGCCCACGACGATAGGCAATTTCCAATACCTATGGTTATAAATTTGACCCAATCCGGGGAACAAAGCCGATAACCATACGGCTCTCATCGGGTCAGGATTGAAATCGGAAGGTCTCCACGATTTGCGTGAAGCCGCTTTCATTCCCAAAGAATCGGACGGAGCAAGCCCACCCAAAGAATCGGTAATCATCACCGGGACCGAATCTTGAAATAAAGCTCCGACACTATCTCCCGAAATAACCGAAATAGAATCGGGACGATTATACCTCTCATTCTCTACTTCCACTGTATCGGCAGAATTAACTTCTACCTCTACTAATTCCTGATATCCAATATTCGAATCGGCCTTGACTTCAAGAATAGACAATGGTAATAACGCAATTATAAAAATAATAATCACGGCACGTCTCAATCCCATGTCACCCGATATTCCCAAAATCTTATTTCAATTTATCGAACAAACCGATAATCCGTTCCAAATCTTCTTCGTTCTTAAATGGAATAGATATTTTCCCTTTCCCTTTTTCATCACAGGTAAACTGAACCTTAGCGTTGAAAAAATCGGACAAATGCGATTTCAGTACATTATACTCTTGTCGCATCATAACTTTCTTCTGCGCTTTCTTACGGGCCCGCTCCCCTCCGGCAGATAAAGTTTTAGCCAAGTCTTCGACACTACGCACACTCAATCCGTCGGACAATATACGCTCGTACAACTCCAACTGCAAAGCAGGGTCGGCAACAGACAACAACGCCCGAGCATGCCCCATATCGATACGTTTATCCCGCAATCCTATCTGTACCTCGGCCGGAAGTTTCAGCAAACGCAGATAGTTGGCTATCGTCGTCCTCTTCTTCCCGACCCGCTCACTCAGTTTTTCCTGTGTCAGTTGATACAATTCTATCAATTTCTGGAAGGCCAATGCAATCTCTATGGAGTTCAAGTCTTCCCGTTGAATGTTCTCGATAAGAGCCATCTCCATCAACGTTTCGTCCTCTACCGTTCTCACATAGGCGGGAATCGTTTCCAACCCGGCCATTTGTGCAGCTCTATATCGCCTCTCTCCGGCAATAATCTGATAATTTCCACCATCTACCTGCCGCAACGAAATAGGCTGTATAATACCCAATTCCCGAATAGAGCTTGCCAATTCTTCGAGAGCTTCCTGATCGAATTCCCGACGAGGTTGATCGGGATTAGGCACAATCTGGGATAATTCTATTTCATGAATAGAAGATGTGCCGCTGGTTACAATGTTATCCATCGAAATCAACGCATCCAAACCTCTACCCAATGCACTTCTTTTAGGAGTTGCCATAACTTATCGATTTTAGCCGCTTATCTATTTTTCATTATCAATTCTTTCGCCAGTTCCATGTGATTGACACTACCCCTCGACTCACAATCGTATAGCAAAGCCGGAAGCCCGTGACTCGGAGCCTCGCTCAAACGAATATTCCGTTGAATGACCGTATTAAATACCAAGTTCCCGAAATGCCCCTTCAACTCTTCATAAATCTGATTAGCCAAACGCAAACGGGAATCGTACATCGTTAACAAAAAGCCTTCGATTTCGAGCTGAGGATTCAATTTCGATTTTATGATCTTGATCGTGTTCAACAACTTGCTGATACCTTCCAAAGCGAAATACTCTGCCTGTACGGGAATAATAACAGAATCGGCCGCCGTAAGAGCATTGACCGTAATCAATCCCAACGATGGAGAACAGTCTATCAATATAATCATAATCGCCTCGCGCTTCGCTCAACACATGAGATAAAACCCGCTCCCGATTTTTCAAATTCATCAATTCGAGTTCTGCTCCAACCAAATCGATATGAGAGGCGACCAAGCCCAATCCCTCCACACAAGTTTCGACAACCGATTCCTTGATCGAGGATTGCCCCACCAAACATTCATAAATGGACGACTTCACCTGTTGCGGATCCACTCCCAAACCAGACGAAGCATTTGCTTGGGGATCGGCATCAATGAGCAAAACCTTCTTATCCAGAACCGCCAACGAAGTGGCCAAATTTATAGAAGTCGTTGTCTTTCCGACTCCTCCTTTTTGATTTGCAATAGCGATAATTTTACCCATACTGTTATTTTTTCTTCACGAAGACAGTGTAGCCGGAAGCAAAATGAAATCCCATTTCTTGCGCCGAGATACCCTTTCTTCACGAGTTTCCCGTCGCAAAGGAATATCTTTTAATTTGTATTTCATTCTCTCGGATGCCCGAAAATATCATAATTGTTGATAAGTGACCCTTTTTGTTGATAAATCAGCAGAATCACTTCTCCATTTCCTGCGTAAAGATACACTTTTTTTACAAGAATCCTATGAGGATAAAATCTGTCTTTTACCTATTTTATGACTCCATATTATCCGTTAAAACATAAAAAACGAGTATTATTCATTACCTTTGCATAAAGCAAAAAATGAAGTAAGCCTCGGTATATCCGAGTGAACTTGTTTCGATTCACGTCTTACCCTATCTTTGTAATAGTCAAACATATTTTCTCTTTATATGAAAAAAATAACACGTTCTCATAAACCCCTCATTCTCATCACTAATGACGACGGCATACAAGCCAAAGGTATCCGCGAAGTCGCCGATTTTCTAAAACCCTTAGGAGATATTCTCATAGTCGCTCCGGATGCGCCCCGCTCGGGACAAAGCTCTGCAATTACCGTAACTTCTCCCCTTCGCATGAAAGTCGTCGAAGAGCGAGACGGGTTTCTCGCAATTCGCACCAACGGGACACCGGTCGACTGTATCAAGTTGTCAATGAACATTCTTTTAGACAAACGCCCCGACTTAATCGTATCGGGTATTAACCATGGCTCCAATTCGGGAGTAAGTGTCATCTATTCGGGAACAATGGGGGCTGTTTTTGAAGGAGCCTTATTACATATACCTTCTATCGGATTCTCCCTTTGCAATCACAAAGCCGATGCCGATTTTTCGCACTGTCGGGAACTCATTTTGGACGTATGCCAAAAAGCATTGACCCATAACCACTGGCCCAAAAACATAGGACTTAATATCAATATTCCCGATGTGCCCCAACTCAAAGGCTCGAAGATTTGTAGAGCCGCACAAGGTCACTGGACCGAAGAATATGATTGCCGGACAGATCCTCACGGACAGGAGTATTACTGGCTAACCGGGAAATTCAAAAATGCCGAACCCGAAGCAACCGACACAGACGAGTATTGGTTGGAACGTGGATATGCGACGATTGTTCCCTGCACAACAGACAACTCCGCCCTCAATATCCTCCCCGAACTATCGTCGGTTCTCGGAATATAAAAAGACTATCCAACACGACAATACAGATAAAAAAAAGGCGGAAAAACATTTCCCGCCTTTTTTATGAATACAAATTGAATACACATGCAATAATGATTTAAATATCACCCTATATTGTAAAAAATATACAAAATTTATTCTACTATTTTCATTTTTAAACTATATTTGCCGCATAATTATTCAAATATATCATAGGCATGAAAAATAAAGTTGCCCGCTTACAAGCTATAAGAGAAATTATTATCCATTCAAGAGTAAAAAGCCAAGATGAAATCTTGAAAAAATTACACGAATTAGGATTTGATTTAACACAGGCTACTTTGTCCCGAGACCTGAAACAATTGAGGATTGCCAAAGTTCCCGGCAATGACGGTTCATATGTATATATTATGCCCGAAATAGGGAGCATAGGCAAATTGATGCAGGAAAAACTATCGGAGAATCCCGAACGACAAATACCCGGAGGATTCATTTCCATTAATTTCTCAGGAAATTTGTCTGTAATTAAAACAAGACCGGGATATGCAGGAAGTCTCGCATACGATATAGATAGCAATACTCCTCCCGAAGTATTAGGAACTATTGCCGGAGACGATACGGTTTTGGTAATTCTGGAAGAAAACATATCCCATCAACAGGCCATGTTGGCTCTTTCGCCCTTTATCCCGGTTTTACACGACTAATTTTTAACTGACCCTATAACAACACCTACTACACCTCTTTTAAGGAGAAGAGGTTTACACATCATGGAAGAAATAAAAGTATTTGTAGCCGACGAACGACACATTAAATACGTCGACACGATTCTCGACACAATCGAGAGAGCTGCAAAAATAAGAGGAACCGGAATTGCAAAGCGTTCTCCCGAATATGTAAAACAAAAAATGCTGGAAAGAAAAGCAATCATAGCATTGGACGGAGACAAGTTCGCCGGCTTCTGTTATATCGAAAGTTGGAGCAACAAACAGTTTGTAGCCAACTCGGGATTAATCGTCGTCGATACTTATCGGGGACACGGTTTAGCTAAAAGAATCAAGCGCAAGGCTTTCGAGTTATCACGCGAACGATTTCCGGAAGCCAAGATATTCGGGTTAACGACCGGCGAAGCAGTTATGAAAATAAATAATGAATTAGGATACAGACCCGTAGCATTCGCTTCGTTAACCGACGACCCTGCCTTTTGGAAAGGGTGCGAAAGTTGTGTGAACTTCGACATCTTGCAACGAAACAATCGACGCATGTGTCTCTGCACAGGCATGCTTTACGACCCTCACGAACATGAAAACAAAGACAACCAAGAACTCAAATAACAAAAACATCATGGCAAAAAAGAAAGTAGTATTAGCTTTTAGCGGAGGCTTGGACACCTCGTTTTGCGTTAAATATCTATCGGAAGAATGCGGATACGACGTATATACAGCCATTGCCAACACCGGAGGGTTTAATCAAGAAGAATTAAAATCCATCGAAGAACGAGCCTATAAATTGGGTGCGGTACAACATGCTACACTCGATATAACACAAGAATATTATCAGAAAAGTATCAAATACATGGTATTCGGGAATATTCTAAGAAACGGGACCTATCCTATTTCTGTCAGTTCCGAACGAATCTTCCAAGCCATAGCCATCATCAATTATGCCAAAGAAATCGGAGCCGATTATGTAGCGCACGGTAGTACCGGAGCCGGAAACGACCAAGTACGGTTCGACCTTACATTCCAAATATTGGCTCCCGAAATCGGGATTATCACTCCGACCCGAGATATGACATTGACTCGTGAATACGAAATAGAATATCTCAAAAAGCACGGATATACAGCCGACTTCAAAAAAATGGAATACTCTATAAACAAAGGTTTGTGGGGAACGAGTATAGGAGGTAAAGAGACGCTAAAAAGCGACCAAACCCTGCCGGAGTCGGCCTATCCGTCACAAATGACAGCTACTCAAAGCAAGACTATCACGCTCGATTTCGTCAAAGGTGAAATCGCCGGGATCAATGGAAAAGCATACGACAATAAAGTCGCTGCGATCCAAGACCTCGAAGCGCTCGCCGCTCCCTATGCCATAGGACGCGATATGCACATCGGAGATACGATCATCGGCATTAAAGGCAGAGTCGGATTCGAAGCAGCCGCACCCATACTCATTATCGCCGCACATAAGATGTTGGAAAAACATACCCTCACCAAGTGGCAACAATATTGGAAAGATCAAGTAGGCACGTGGTATGGAATGTTTTTACACGAAGCTCAATACCTCGAACCAGTCATGCGCGATATAGAGGCTTTTCTCGATAGTTCGCAACAAAACGTTACCGGACGTGTAATCATCGAACTACACCCTTATCGCTATGTTTTAGTGGGAGTCGAATGCGATTACGATCTCATGAAATCGGACTTTGGCGAATACGGCGAAGTAAATAAAGCGTGGAGTGCCGACGATGTAAAGGGCTTTACCAAAATTCTGGGTAACCAAATGAAAATTTTCTATTCCGTACAAAATAAAAACAAAAAATAAATTGTAGATTAGACACCGAATTAAATTATTAAACCCGTAATTATGATAAAAGTAGGTATCATCGGAGGGGCCGGCTACACCGCCGGAGAACTTATAAGACTATTGATCAACCACCCCGATGTAGAAATCATTTTCGTTCACAGTGAAAGTAACGCCGGAAACAAAATTGCCGACATACATACCGGCCTGTTCGGTGAAACCGATCTCATATTCACCAGCGAAACTCCTTTCGACGAGATAGACCTGCTTTTCTTCTGCACGGCACACGGAGATACTCGTAAATTCATAGAGAGTCACAACCTTCCCGAGGAACTGCGCATTATCGATTTATCGACCGACTATCGACTCGATGCTCCCGGGAATGACTTCATATACGGTCTGCCCGAATTGAACAGGAAATACATCATTCGTTCTAAACGAGTGGCCAACCCCGGCTGT
>ENA-OPDT01000976-OPDT01000976.1-human-gut-metagenome-genome-assembly--contig:-NODE-976-length-9826-cov-2.833794_pt1 | contig 9826 bp, 6 predicted proteins | sample MGYA00241627_ERZ501517 | MGnify/ENA primary metagenome ERZ501517 (study PRJEB25962, sample SAMEA2042435) | human gut metagenome | biome: human gut; feature: human-associated habitat; material: faeces... | reverse complement strand
TGCCGGGAATGCCGATGATTTATTATGGAGATGAGTATGCGATGCCGGGAGCAAATGATCCGGATTGCAGACGTGGCATGTACTGGGATGAAGAATACCAGGATAAAGAGATGTTTGAATGGTATAAACAGCTGTTACAGGTTCGAAAAAAATATAAATGTATCGTAGAAGGTGAATTGATTGAGGCAATCACAAGGGATGAGGAAGAAACCATTGTTCTGATTAGAAAAAATAGTGAAGAGACCATGGCATTGATTTTTAACTGCAGCAGCAGTGAGAAGAGATTTAATGAGTATGAGGGAAAATATAATTTGCTTGAAGAAGAACTGTTTGACGGAAAAGTTGAGGGACTTGATGCCGCAGTAATAGTGCTTTAAAATAGTTACAGAGGAAGAAGAACATGTCAAAAGATGAATATTTAATTACAGATGCTCCCCTTAAAGCACTGACTGTTTTTGCAATGCCAATGATTTTCGGAAGCTTTTTTCAACAGGTCTACAATATGGCTGATTCAATCATTGTGGGTCAGTTTGTTGGATCTTCTGCCCTTGCGGCTGTTGGTGCCTGTGCTGCCCTTACGAATGTATTCATTTGTATAGCACTTGGTGCAGGTGTAGGTGCAGGTGTACTTGTGAGCCGTTATTTTGGTGCCAGAGATTATAGTAAAATGAAAACAATCGTATCAACATCATTGATTAGTTTTCTGGTTCTTAGCATACTTCTGGGAGTTACTGGCTTTTGTTTTTCACGTTCCATGATGGGCTTATTACAGACACCCGCTGATATACTGGAGGAAGCAGTACTATATCTTCGTGTTTATTTTGTGGGATTTCCGTTTCTGTTTATGTATAACATTCTTTCAACGATGTTTACTTCAATCGGTGAATCAAAGATTCCATTATGCCTTTTGATTTTTTCTTCTGTTCTGAATATTATGATGGATCTTTGGATGGTAGCAGGCCTTGGTCTGGGCGTGTTCGGTGCAGCCCTTGCAACGCTTATTGCACAAGGTATTTCGGCAGTATTTTCGTTTTTAATCTTTTTATACCGGATACGCCAGTATAAGAGTCCGGCTCGCTGGTTTGACGGGAGGGAATTACGTTCCATGCTCCGCATTGCTGTACCGTCGGTTCTCCAGCAGTCAACAGTGTCAATTGGTATGATGATTGTACAGGCGGTTGTAAATCCGTTTGGTACACAGGCTCTTGCAGGTTATGCGGCAACGATGAGGGTAGAGAATGTTTTTTCACTGATATTTGTGTCCATAGGCAATGCAGTCTCGCCGTATGTTTCCCAGAATCTTGGCGCAAAGAAAATCGGGCGTATCAAAAAAGGATACCACGCTGCACTGGTGTTAGATTTATGTTTTGCAGTCCTTGCTTTTATAGTCATTGAAACACTGCATACCCAGATTTCCTCATTATTTCTGGGTAAAGATGGAACAGCGCTGGCATATCAGGTGTCTGGAGATTATATGAGATGGCTCGGCTTCTTTTTCATTTTTATGGGTATCAAGATGGCAACAGACGGAGTTCTTCGGGGACTTGGAATCATGCGTCCATTTCTCATTGCAAATATGGTAAATCTTGCAATTCGTCTGTCAGTTGCTTTGATACTCGCACCGCGTTTTGGCATTGCATTTGTCTGGCTTGCTGTACCGGCTGGCTGGCTTGCAAATTTTCTGATTTCTTATGTGGCACTCAGAAAATCATGGCCAGACGATAAGATGGCTTTTGCTGCTATAGAAGATGGTGCAGCCGTTTTTATAGAAAAATACTGTAAATAGCTGTCTTTAAAAATGACGAAAAACCAAAGCAGGAAGTGTTAAATTTTATCAAAAAAATAGAATTTGAAAATTAAAGCTGAAAAGTCGTTGACTTTTGAAAAAATTCTGATATAACAAGGTCTAGAAAAAATTAAAATAAAGAGAAAGGAAATAAGAATCAATGTTTTCACAAAAAGATAAAATGAAAAGTAAATTAGAAAACATGCATCTGCAGGAAAGGATAAACTATGGCTACAGAAAAGTCATTATTATGATGTTAATTTCAGGCTTGCTTTCTATAGTGGTCATAGGTGTTTTATTTGCTAATATGGTACATTATATAGAAAATGTTACTGTAGCAGATCAGGCAGTAAAAATATGTAGAATTAATGTGAATGCGGCAGCAAGAAATATCAGGGAAATGGCATTAGATGATGATACTTCTTCATATGCCGGTTATGAGAAAACAGTAGAAAAGCTGCTGAAAGAAGTTGATTCTGAACTGAAAAATTTAAAGGGAACCGGAATTATTCCTGACTCAGATTATGAGGAATATTCATCAGCCCTTTCGGATTGGGGAAACATTGGTTATTCTATTATAGAAAAAATTAAAAGTGGTGATAAGGAAAAAGCAGTTGATGAAATCATGAATGATTGCACACCTGCATTAAATAAAGCGGTGGAAATCGCAATAAGATTAGATGATGTGACAGACCAGGAGAGCAGCAGGGCTGCCAGAACTACATTTACTTTTGCTATAGCAGGAATTGTATGTATTATAGTGTGTTTATTTTTGGCATGGATACTGACAAAGAAAACAGGTAAAAAAGTCCTGGATACAATTCTTGAACCTTTACGGGCAGTTGAGGATGTCGCAAAGGAACTGACAGAAGGAAATTTACACAGTACACTGGATTATCGTTCAGAAGATGAGATTGGAAGACTGGCACACAGTATGCGTAAATCAATCCGTATCCTGGGAAGCTATGTAGACGATATTGACCGTGCAATGAAATTGTTTGCAGAAGGAAATTTTGATGTTAAACCGGAAGTAGAGTGGCGGGGAGATTTTGTCGGAATTTTAAATTCTTTTATGCAATTTGAAAAAAGTATAGGAGAAACGATTAAAGGAATTCAAAATGTTTCCAATGAAGTTTCAAGTGCAGCAGACCAGGTAGCATCAAGTTCTAATGATCTTGCAGATGGAGCTACAAATCAGGCGGCAGTAGTAGAGGAACTGACAGCAACAGTTGCAGGTGTATCTGAACAGGTAGAAAATAATTCAAAATCTGCAAAAGAAATTAGTGGAAGGGTGGATGAGCTTGGAAATGCCATTTTAGAAAGTAATGGTAAGATGCATGAAATGGTTGATTCCATGCATGAAATTAATGAAGCATCAAAAGAAATTGACAAAATTATTGCAACAATTAATGAAATTGCTTCCCAGACAAATCTGCTTGCATTGAATGCTTCTATCGAAGCAGCAAGGGCAGGAGAAGCCGGAAAAGGATTTGCAGTTGTAGCAAATCAGGTAAATTCGTTAGCGGACCAGAGTGCCCAGGCAGCGAAAGAATCTGCAATGTTGATTGAAACCTCTGTGAAGGCAGTAGAAAAGGGTATGGTGATTGCAGGACAGACTGCGGCGCAATTGGAAGATGTTGCAGAGAACTCTAAAATAATTACAGAAGAAGTTACAAATATTGCGGAAACGTTAGAAACACAGACAACAGAAATCCGGCAGATTAATGAAGGAATTGAACAAATTAATGATGTTGTACAGACCAATTCTGCAACATCTGAGGAATGTGCAGCTGCCAGCCAGGAGATGAGCAGCGAATCAGAAAATCTGCGTGAAATGATTCGTAAATTTAAATTGGCAGAATCAGAAAAAACAGTATAATACGATAATGATTTCCAGCTATAATTTCTACCACAGAATAGAAAGTTTATCAGTATAAAAGTTTTGTAAGAAAGGCACTTATACTATGGATACAAACATACGCAGACTGCTCAAGGAAATAGGAGCAGAGGATTTAATAGAAGTATTTGCACCATGTATGGATGACTATCTTTATATTATAGATTTACAGAAAAATACCCTTATCATTTCACAGGAAGCGGTGAAGCGTTTTAAGATGCCGGGCAATTCATTTGATAATGCTGCCGACAGTGTCCGCTATTTTGTATATGAAGAAGACCGCCCGATGATTAGGGAACATTTACAGCGGATTGCGGATGGAAACGAAAAAAATCACAATCTGCATTACAGATGGCTTGATAAAGATGGGATGCCGGTATGGATTAACTGCCGTGGAAAGGTAATCCATGATAAAGATGGAAAACCTCATTATCTTATAGGCTGTGTAAACGAAATTGGAAATATACAGCGGGCAGATAATGTCAGCGGACTTTTGGGTGAAAGAGAAATGCATTCCTTTGTTTCTTCCCATATAAAAGACAGCTCGTCAGTATTTTTAATACATATAGGGATTGATGGATTTAATGCGATTAATGGTACATTAGGCGTAGATTATGGAAATTATGTGTTGAAAAGTGTTGCTGACGGTATCAAGGAATGTCTTTCTGATAACCAGCAGCTGTACCATCTTGTTGCAGATGAGTATATGATTGTTGATCTGGAAAGCCATACAAGAGATGATGTTATGCTATTGCAGAAGGAAATATGTAAAAAAATAGAAGATTTTATTATTTCTGAAAAATATAAGGTGGTTTTTACAGTATCTACCGGAATTATCCATGCAACGAAGCTCTTAAAATATTATGACGAGTATCGTAAAATAGCGGTTTTCTCTTTAAAACAGGCAAAGTCCATGGGAGGAAACGGAGTATATTTTTTTGAAAAAGAAGATTATAAGTTATTTTTAAAAAAAGAGAAAATAAAAAGTGCACTTCGAGGTGCCGTGACAAATGAATTTGAAGGATTTGAAGTATACTATCAGCCGATTATAGATTGTTCCTCGGGAAATATAATTGGTGCGGAAGCGCTTATGAGGTTTTCCATGTATTCAGGTGGAAAAAAAGAAAGTATCTCGCCTGTGGAATTTATACCATTACTGGAAGAAACCGGGCTTATTATTCCGGCTGGAAGATTTGTATTAAATGAAGCTGCGGCAATGTGCCATGAAATGCGGCAGTATATACCGGGATTTAAGGTTAATGTAAATATATCTTATATTCAGATGATGAAAAGTGATATCTGGAAGGACATACTTTCGTCTATAGAACAATATAATCTTCCGCCGGAGAGCCTGTGTGCGGAACTGACAGAAAGCGGATATACGGATATGACACCGTATTTTTATACGCTTCGGAAGAAATTCGAAGAGAAAAAAATACAGTTTATTCTGGATGATTTTGGCACAGGTTTTTCAAATCTACATTGTATTGTAAACATGAATCCTAATTATGTGAAACTGGATAATCATTTTACAGCAAAAGCTATGAGTCAAACAAGGGACTTTGAGCTGTTAAAAAAAATAGTTGAACTGGTACATAGTATAGATATCAAAATATGTATAGAAGGTGTAGAAAAAGAAGAGTGGTATCAAAAGCTGAAAGAAATACATGCTGATTATCTGCAGGGCTATCTTTTTGGCAGACCATGTGATAAAAATCAGTTTTTAAATCAGTTCATATGTAAAGGTATCAACTAGCAAACTTTCTTAATTTTCATTTCTATTTTGGAAAAGGCTTCTTGAAGGAAAATTCTACCTGTGATAGAATAAAATTAATTATACTTACAGGGAAAGTAAGTACCCGGCTGCAGGACATATCCAGGGAACTGCCAGTATAGTGGCAGGTTTTTACGGTTTGCTCCTGCTATTTAGTGAAAAATAAAAAATCATGGAGGATTTTTACAATGGAAGAAGCAAAGCAGAACATCAAACAAAAGAAGGATTCTTACAATCTGAGAATTGTGACGGCTGTACTGGTATTAACAGTGCTGGTTTTAGGGGAATTATATGTGATGATTAACTATCCGTCCAATTATGTGGCATTGATTGTACTTACAGTTGTAGCACTGGCTGATATTTATATTCTGATTGCCAGTGCAATCCAGAAAAATTATAAGAAAGAGATTGACCAGTACGAACAGTATGATAATCTGTTTAAGTCAGAAAAAGCTTCTTATCTTGTAACCCGCAAATCCTTTGAAGATATTGCGGATCAGCTTGATCGTATCGAAGAGGCAGCCGGTTCACCGACAAAGGACATCATAGATGCACAGAAATCCATTGCCAAAGTTACCATAAGCCGTAACAAAGAAAATTCCGATGCATTGATGAATTCCAACGACAAATTATTAGAGCAGATATTTAATCTTTCCGACCGTCTGGATAATCTTGAGAAGAACGTGTTAGAGCAGCAGCGTATCATAGTTGAGAATGCCAATAAAGACCTTCTCCTAAAACAGCAGGAAATGGCAGCTTCCGTGAAAGAAATGGAATTATCCATCCACAATACCATATTAGCTGAAGTTGGAAAAATAAATGGTGCGCCAGCTGTTGCTTATACAGCAGCACCGGTACAGCCATCATCAGCCGCACCAGTTGAGGAAGTAACGCCGGAAGAACCGGAAGCACCAATCAACGAAGTGATGCCGGAAGAACCGGAAGCACCAATCAATGAAGTGATGCCGGAAGAACCGGAAGCACCAATCAACGAAGTGATGCCGGAAGAACCAGAAACAGAACCGGAGACAGCTGCAGAGGATATGCCGGATTTAGCAGAAGATGATTTATTAAATATAGATGCTTTATTCGGAAATGACGAAGCAGCTGAGACTACAAAAGAAGTAGCAGAAGAAACCGGATCTGCAGAAGAAAACAATGAACCGGAACCAGAAGAACCAGTTGGTTTTGATGATACACTTGGATTTGCAGATGAAGAACCGGAAGAACCTGCATTTACAGAAGAAATGGTAAATACCATTGATGAACCGGTTATGGAAATGAATTCCGACCCGAATCATATGATGACACCGGAAGAGATTGCTGCTTTGATTGCAAATGCTGATACAGCAGCTGAAGAAGAACCAGTTGTAACAGAAGATGCTATTTCAGAAGAATCTGAGCCGATAACGGAAGAGGAACCTGTGTCAGAACCGGTTGTGGAAGAACCGGCAGCAGAGCCTGTTATCGAGGCAAATTCTGACCCGAATCACATGATGACACCGGAAGAAATTGCGGCATTATTTGCTAATATGTAATTTACAAAATTTTTAAAAAAAATAAAAAATTACTTGCAATTCGATAAATTCTATTATATAATAGTCCTTGCGTTAAGCAATGCGCCACTAGCTCAGCTGGCAGAGCACCTGACTCTTAATCAGGGTGTCCAGGGTTCGAACCCCTGGTGGCGCATGTAAAGTACCGATTTTGTGGACGTGGAGCCATGGGGTTGGTGCTTTTTTTTGTTATAAAAAATCCGTAAGAAGCTGTCAGTGGCAGGTTCTGTAGATGTAAATAAGGAATGATGAAGATATCGTTTATTTGTTCAGTATATTTTTTACTTCTTTAAAAGACCTTTGAATTGTAGTAAATTTAGTGTGCAGGGCAGGCTTACGGTAGGAAAAAAGCAAAGCCTTTCTGGAAAAGCAGTTTGATTTGAATTTCATGAGGGCATACCCTTTTTTAGATATTATATGCAAAAGGATATAGAAAAATATATAAATATAGAGGAAATCATTTGGAAAAGAAAATTCTGATTGCCTGTGCAATGCAGCAGGATGAAATTGAAAAGTACAGAAAACAATTAAATATAACATATCCTGTTGTATATCTGCAACGTGGATTGCATAGAAACCCGTTTGTATTAAGAAATCTGCTGCAGCAGGAGATTGACAGGCACCAGGATGTGGATATAATCCTGCTCACCTATGGATTGTGCGGGCGGGGCACGGAAGGGATTGTAAGCTGGAATACAGAGCTTGTAATGCCACGTTTCCACGACTGCATCCACCAGCTTTTGGAGAATCATGTGGATAAGAATTCTCTTTATGCGACAAGAGCGTGGACAATTGACAAGGAGTCCATTGGAGGCCAGTGCCGCACCATTCTTGCTGCTTATGGCAGAGAACGGGGGATGGAAGTCTTAGATACAATCTATGGCGGTTATGAGAAGATTACTTTAATAGATACGCAAAGCTATGATATAAAGAAAACCAAAGATGGACTGAAAAGACCTGCAGAACTTCTAAATAAGAAGCTGGTGGTGGAGCCATCCGACTGCAATATTATAAGAAAGCTTTTATCGGGAAAATGGGATTGTAATTTCGTTCATCTTGAAAAAGGAGAGCGTGTCACAGAAAGACACTTTATATAAGAAAACCGGCTCCCTAACTTAGAATAAAATCTAATATCAGGAAGTCGGTTTTATGATGTATGCTCTGCAGTTTATTATTTTTTCATTTCGTCCATATAGACAGCAATTTTTTTATCCATACCAATAATATGGTTGGATAACCAGCCCAGCAGAAACTGAATCAGTTCCAGAAGATAAGTCTGCTGGTTATTGTCCATATCGTCAAGTTCTGAGAGGTCAATTTCTACCAGGCGTTCAACGAAAGCAGTGTGGGCACGCTTCTGGGCAGCCAGTTCCGGATAGTGCATCTTCTCCATCAGCATTTCCTCATCAGCAAAATGAAATTGTGTATAATCCTTTAATTTCACTAAAAGCCGCATAATTTCATCATATTTGTCATGCAGCAGATCGTTTTGAATCAGGTCATTGGTCTCTTTTATAATTTCAAAGAGACGGCGGTGCTCTTTATCCACAAGGTCAATGCCGGTCTTGTATTTGTCCGTAAAGGCAAATGGGTCTTCGGAAGTCCCTTCAACTGCGGACATTTTTCCAATCATCATATCACTGCTTAAGATATGGTGGTACAGCCAGCGTACCAGATAGGAAAGTAGTTCTTCGAAAGATGCTCTGGCAGCCTCTTTTGAAGACTTATCTAAAATAAAGGAATTGATTTTCTCAGCAAATTCAGCATGTTCCTTTTTCTGAAGAGGAAGCTCCGGGTCATGAATCTGTTCCATATAAGCCTCTTCATGGGCGAAATGTGTATTCGCATAATCCTTCAGATGAAGAAGCAGGCTCTGGGCAATTCCGGAAATATCTTCGGTTGTTTTAACAAGGGAAAGAGCATCATTTATTATCTGGAATAATTTGCGGTGTTCCTCATCTATTTGTGGAATATGAATCATACAATCTTCTGTAAATTCGTACATGGTATACATCTCCTTACATTATATCAATGATTTATGCTATGATGTATTATAAACCCTCAGAAGATAAGCCACAATAAAAAAAGAAAAATTTATAAAAATTTCACTGATAAACCAACTCCGACTGCTCAGGCAAATGGTTCATCTCATGGGTCATGCATCCGGCAGTGTCCGTGCACTGGCACTATCGGAAAGGTCATAAAGGAATATTTCTGGAAGTAATCAGCTTGCAGATAGGATTTCCCCTGGAAGAGAATTTCTCTTCGTATTCGGTCATGATATTGCCTTCATTCATGGCAGTATCATGGTGTAAATCCCTTGTAAATGCGTCCAGATTCCAGCCTGCAGCATCGATTTCTTCTAAGGAGAAGTCAAAAAGTCCTACGTTATCGGTCTTAAACTCAATCTGTCCGTCACCTTTTAAGACTTTGTCATAGCGCTCTAAGAACTGGCGGGAGGTCAGTCTTCTTTTGGCATGGCGGTCCTTTGGCCATGGGTCGGAGAAATTAAGATAAATGCGGTCTAACTCGCCTTTTTCGAAAAAGTCCGGCAGAAGTGCCGCATCTTCACACAGAAGGCGTAAGTTTGGCAGTGGATTTTCTTCCAATTTCTGGAGTCCGCGGTACAATACGCTTTCGTACCGTTCCATGCCAAGATAGTTGATATCCGGATTCCGGGCAGCTAAGTCCATGATAAAGCGTCCCTTGCCCATGCCGATTTCAATGCGGATCGGGTGGTCATTTCCAAATATTTCATTCCAGTGTCCTTTATGGGAAGCGGCATCCTTGATACAGAGGTCACTGGCTTCTAC
>ENA-OPDT01000971-OPDT01000971.1-human-gut-metagenome-genome-assembly--contig:-NODE-971-length-9838-cov-1.545845_pt1 | contig 9838 bp, 11 predicted proteins | sample MGYA00241627_ERZ501517 | MGnify/ENA primary metagenome ERZ501517 (study PRJEB25962, sample SAMEA2042435) | human gut metagenome | biome: human gut; feature: human-associated habitat; material: faeces... | reverse complement strand
ACATTAGAATCTACGTATACGGGGTAAACGGGGTCACATACTGCAATCTTGTTGTCCAGGCTGAAGATCTCCTGAATATTGCCACAGTCACATTTTGCTCCGTCGGATACAAAAATCTCGTCCGGTGCAATATCGCAGCCTCTTGCCTTATAATCATTCTCTGCAATGGCATTGCGCAGGAATTCATAACCAAGGTCGGGAGCGTAACCATGAAAAGTCTCCGCTTTTCCCATCTCATCCACTGCACTGTGCAGCGCATCAATGATAGCGGGTGCCAAAGGCTGTGTCACGTCACCGATGCCCAGACGGATGATCTTCTTGTCCGGGTGTGCTGCGGAATACGCACTTACCTTTTTGCCGATGGTGGAAAATAAATAGCTTCCGGGAAGTTTTAAATAGTTGTCGTTTACTTTAAACATAGTACGTTCTCCTCTCTATTGTCCTTTTCTATATCAGTCGATGGAGTCCGGGTCGACTTCACCTTCAAATACGATCTTCGCAGGTCCTGTCATGTAGACCAGGTTCGCCTTCCGATCCCATCTGATGTGCAATTCACCGCCTAATAATTTAACCGTGATTTCATCGTCCGTCAAACCATTCAGCACGCACGCCACCGCCGTAGCGCAGCATCCGGTACCACAGGCCAGGGTCTCCCCGGTGCCTCTCTCCCAGACGCGCATGAATACATTTTTCCGATCCAGAATTTCTACAAATTCGGTATTGGTCCGGTTGGGGAAACAGGAATGGTGCTCGAATTTCGGACCGATCTTCTCAATGTCGAGATCCTTCACCCCGTTCATAAATACAATGGCATGGGGATTGCCCATGGATACCCGGACAAAATCCACGGTTTCATCAGGCAGAACAGCCATCTCGACAGCCGCACCTATATCCGGTCTGCCCATATCCACACATACCGCAGCCACTCTTCCATCCTGCAGAATACATCTGAGCCGTTTTATACCCGCCTGTGTCTCCACAGTAAATTCCGTCTTCTCCGTCATTCCATGGTCGTATACATACTTGCCAAGGCATCTTATGCCATTTCCACACATCTCTGCCCTGCTGCCATCCGCATTGTATATATCCATATTAAAATCAGCCCTGGCCGAAGGTCCTATAAGTATCAGTCCATCGCCCCCAATGCCCCTGTGCCTGTCACTGACAAGCCTGGCAAGGATCTCCGGATCATACACCTTTTCTCTGAAGCAGTTCACGTACACGTAGTCATTTCCAAGTCCTTCCATCTTCGTGAATCGCAATAGAAAGCCTCCCTCTTGATCTGTTTTAGAAACAATCTGAATTATCCAGTATCATATATGCCATCTCGACTATATTTATACCGTTATCCATGCTCTTCTTTTGCAGATATCTGTGAGCGCCCTGTTCATCATACTCAAAGTCATGCATAAGCTTGAGTTTTGCCGCCTTGATGACCTTCTTCTCTTCCTCGGTTCTCTCCTTTGGCCTGGACTTTCTCTTTTTTCTCTCCCACAGAAGATTCTCTATGGTGAGACTTACGGTATTCACAAAGTCCATGGACTTTATCGGCATAGACAGACATACCACGCCGCTGTCCCGGACTTCCTCATAATTCTTCTTGCTGCTGAGCACGATCATGTCAAAATATTTCGGAATATAATTCTCAAGATCTGAATACATCATATCCAGGAATTTATATCCACATATTATGACTCCATCGTCACACGCATCCGCAGCCTGCGCCGCCTGGGCTCCGGTTGTACACACCTTTGTAACACTTATACCATTGCGAATGAGCAGGTTCTTTATACTCTTTGCTTCCTCTATTTTCGGAAAAACTATTATAACATTTACCAAATCAAAGCCCTCTCAATCGTGTACGTATAGCTATTATCAAATATATAGGTAAGCAGACCTTTCGCTCCGCTTACCTATACTACTCATCATTTTATATTGTTCGTGTATAAGATCAGACTTTGTACAGATAGTTTGAGATCTCCCAGTCTGTAACCTGTCTTGTGTACTCATTCCACTCATCCATCTTGGCACTTGTATATCTCTCGAAGATGTGTGAACCAACTGCCTCCTTCATGAAGTCGCTCTCGCTCATGGCAAGAGTTGCCTCTCTGAGGTTTGCAGGAAGGCTGTGGATATGACGTGCCTTCTTCTCCTCTGCAGTGAGGTTGAATATATTTGTATCTACACTTGGTGGAACTGGAAGCTGACGCTTGATTCCGTCAAGTCCTGCTTTAAGGCATACTGCCATGGCAAGGTATGGGTTAGCTGTTGGATCCGGACATCTGAGCTCAACTCTTGTTCCTGCACCACGTGCACTTGGAATTCTGATAAGTGGACTTCTGTTCTTTGCTGACCATGCGATGTAAATAGGAGCCTCATAGCCTGGAACAAGTCTCTTGTATGAATTTACAAGTGGGTTGGTGATGGCTGTCATCTCCTTCATATGCTCCATGATTCCGGCGATGAACCAGTAAGCCTCCTGGCTAAGTCCGAGCTTATCGTTCTCATCTGCAAATATGTTCTTGCCATCCTTCTGGAGCGACATGTTCATATGCATACCTGAACCGCATACGCCATACTTTGGCTTTGGCATGAATGTTGCGCAGAGACCATGTCTCTTGGCAATAGTCTTTACAACCAGTTTGAATGTCTCGATGTTGTCGGCGGTTCTCAAAGCCTCACCGTACTTGAAATCTATCTCATGCTGTGCAGGAGCTACCTCATGGTGTGATGCCTCGATCTCAAATCCCATCTGCTCAAGAGTAAGAACCATATCTCTTCTCGCATTCTCACCGAAATCCAGTGGTCCGAGATCAAAATAGCTTGCTCTCTCGTATGTGTTAGTTGTAGGCATTCCGTTCTCATCTGTCTGGAAGAGGAAGAACTCACACTCAGGACCTACATTCATAGTGTAACCCATCTCTTTTGCCTCAGCCAGAGCTCTCTTAAGTACATATCTTGGATCGCCCTCAAATGGTGTTCCATCAGGCTTATATACATCACATATAAGTCTTGCAACCTTTCCCTGCTGTGGTCTCCAAGGGAATGTCTCATATGTATCATAATCAGGATACAGATACATATCTGACTCCTCAATTCTCGCAAAGCCCTCTATAGAAGAACCGTCGAACATGATCTTGTTGTCAAGTGCCTTCTCTATCTGGCTTGAGGTTATCGCTACGTTCTTAAGGTCACCAAAAATATCTGTGAACTGAAGTCTTATAAACTCAACATCATCTTCTTTGACCTTTTTCAGTATGTCTTCCTTTGTGTATTTTCCCATCGTTATACTCCTTTTCTACACATTGTTTGATCCTCTGCATGTAAATCCCTATGAGTTTTTCTCATAGCTAGAGTTATAATAAACTTTGACAGAACTTTTGTCAACACAGATGAACGGTTGAGCAAATGTATATTCTGTCATAATTCTCTATCGAAGATCTCTCTTCCTGAATGTCAACCACGTTGCCACTATCATCACCGCGCCATACGCAGCGGCCACTGCCAGGGATATTCCCGCGTGACTCCAGTCTATATCGACCTGGCTCATCTCCCTCACAGAGCTGAACGGCATATAGCCCAGTATTTTCTCCAGAACATCCGACTGGAACAGCACAGGCATGATCTGCACGCCGAGATCCACCAGGAAAAACAGCAGCAGATTCACGGATACGGACGCTGCCTTGGACGTCAACGCAAATGCAAGGAATACGCATGTCATATATAACATCGTAAGCACAAAGCCCTCGCACGCTATCGATCTCAGCATATATCCCGCCACATTCAGGGTAAATGCCTTTCCAAAGCCTCCACAAATGCATCCTCCTATGGTATATACAAGTATGTCCTCAAGAGAGAGTATCCATATCGCCACTATATATACTATGATCTTCGAAAACATTATATGTGCCCTGCTGTGTCCCTGGGCTATCGCACACTGGATATCCCTGGACTTGTAATCGCTGGTGATGAGCGATGCCGCAATAAATCCAAACAGCATGCCGGACACTGAGCTTCCAGAAAACGAGCCCAGCAGATACTGGAACTGAAAATCTCCCGTGAGTTCTATTCCGAGAATATCTCCAACCAATCCCACCGAGATCAGATATATTATATCCTGGACAAAGAAAACTATCAGGCACACCCTGAAGCCCAGGCTCTTATACAGCTTATAAAATTCAGCCGACAACAGTTCACGCATAATGAGCACCCCCTATCCTGTGAATAAAGTAGTTCTCAAGGCTCTCCTCCTCGAAATGGTACTCACTGACAAACACCCTCTCATTATAGAGAACCCATGCCAGCTCGTCTGAGTTTACCGGCTGGTCCACGATTATCTCATCGCCATTCACATACACATTCACTATATTGTATCTCATAGCAAGTATATCAAGAACCTTCTTCACATCATTGGTGCGCAATCTCAGTCTCCTGTGGCACTTCGCGTCAAGCTGCGCTGCAGAGAGGCAGTCTATGATCTGTCCTCTGTCTATCATTATGTAGTCCGTTGCCAGCTCGTGAAGCTCTGTGAGTATATGGCTGGATATAAGTATCGTCACACCAAATCTCTGATTTATCTGCTTGAGAAGATTTCTTATCTCAACTATTCCAACCGGATCAAGTCCGTTTATCGGCTCATCCAATAGCAGAAGATCCGGACCTGACAGCATGGCACAGCCAATCGCCAGCCTCTGTTTCATTCCCATCGAATAATTCCTAAACTTCTTCTTGCCAACGCCCTGCAATCCAACATTTGCTATGGTCTGCTCGATGAGCTTGTCGTTCTTTATCCCCCTCAGCTTCATATTAAGCTTTATGTTGTCTACAGCATTATAATTGTCGTGCAGTCCGGCATGTTCGCACACCGTTCCTATCCTCTTTCTGGCATTCACCAGCCCCTTGCTGTCACTGGCGCCAAATAATTCTATCTCTCCCTCGTCAGGAAACAACAGACCATTGATATGATTGATCAGGGTAGTCTTTCCTGCCCCGTTCTGTCCTATAAAGCCATATATCTTCCCCCTTTCAAGAGATATATTGACATTGGACAAAACAGTATTCTTTCCAAATGTCTTCGTGAGTCCGCTTACTCTCACAACATTCTCTGCCATTTATCCCCCACCTTTCTGTCCTCATAAAATACGCCTACAGGAAATAATATTCTATGAATTTACACAAAAACCCGTCATCCAGCACATAGCTGAACAACGGGTTCTTTATATACTTATCAATGATAAGAATTAATCCTGAACGTATGGTAATATTGCGATCTGTCTAGCTCTCTTAACAGCAATTGTGATTGCTCTCTGATGCTTAGCACATGTTCCTGTGATTCTTCTTGGAAGGATCTTACCTCTCTCTGAGATATACTTTCTGAGTGCGTTTGAATCCTTGTAATCGATCACAGCCTCTTTATTAGCACAATACTCGCAGACTTTCTTTCTTCTACGGATATTTCTTCTCTTCATTGGAGCGTCAGCTCTATCAGTCTTATTGTAAGCCATTGTATTTACCTCCTATTTTACTTGAATGGTAAATCGTCCTCAATACCTTCCGGTATACTCATGAAGCCCTCAGCTCCTGCATTGCCAGGTGCCGGTCTTCCTGCTGGCTGATATCCACCGCCTGATGCCTGTCCGCTTGCAGCCTTGCTCTCAGCAAACTCCTGCTCCTCAACAACAACATCAGTTGTGTACACCTTGTTACCATCCTTATTCGTATAGCTTCCAGTCTGGATTCTACCTGTTATAGCAATCTTCGTTCCCTGCTTCAGGTACTTCTCTGCAAACTCAGCGCTCCTGCCAAATGCAACGCAGCCGATGAAGTCTGCACTCTGGTCGCCATTTCTATTGAATCTTCTGTCTAGCCAATGTGTATCTTGCAATAGCCATCTGGCCATCACCTGTGTTTGACTGTGAATATCTAACTTCCGGGTCTCTTGTGAGACGACCCATCAATATTACCTTGTTCATTATAGAATACCTCCTATTACTCGGCGTCTAATCTAACGCAAAGATATCTAAGAACTGATTCCATAATACGAATGTTAGCCTCAAGCTGAGCTGGAACTCCAGCCTCTGCATCAAACTGAATGAAGTAGTAGTATGCTTCGCCCATCTTCTGAATCTCGTAAGCAAGCTTCTTGAGTCCACACTCGTTAACTTCTGTAATTGTTGCGTTAGCCTTCTCAATATAAGACTTAACCTTATCAACTACAGCTGTTCTGGCTTCCTCATCAATCTTTGCACTAACAACTAAAGTTAATTCATATTTGTTCATTACATTGCACCTCCTTATGGTCTCTGGCCCACAGTCATCTGTGAGCAAGGAAAATATGATTAATACATCACAAGTTCAGATACTATCATATTTTTCCAGCCAATTCAAGCATTTTTTCTATGATCATCCCAAAAATTCTGTGGCATGCTTTCTCGACCACAAAGGGAACATGCTTCTCTGGCATCTGTAGTTCTCTCTCTGCTCCACGCTCACCGCGCTGAAGAATGTTCTCCACATATCTGTGTAATCATCCTCCATATATTCTGCACTGCCCAGCGTCTCCATCTCCTGATCTGTAAGCCGCCTCACATACATATCCGAATCCACCGGATGCACCACGGCGAAACGTCTGCCATCATCCACTATCAGCCAGTATTCTGACGGCATCCTGTCCGCAAAATGACTGGCGACAAGAAGCGCAACATCGTCCTTTGGTTCTATATGACATACATACACCCGCCCCTGGACAACAGTGAATCTGGCTATCTCCCTGAATAGATGTGCCTCGTTGCTCACACTCCGCCCAAGCTCCATGATACGCATCACCTCCGGACTTATGAGCATATGTTCCACCTTCCGCCCCTCGGCAAATGCCAGTATCAGATATCTGTACACAGTATCCAGTGCATCCTCCTGATGCGACAATAGTGCATTGAATACGTTGCGGTACACCAGCCAGGATACCTTCTTCACAGACCGGGTAAACTTCTGCACCTTGTCCGCATCCGGCTCGACATGTATATAGTCAGCGAACATATCCAGTTGTTCCACAGGCTCCTTCATAAGCATCACATGGTCGTGTCCGACCTGCAGTGCCATACTCCACGCCTCATATATGCATGTAGCCATATCGTCATATCTGTCTCTGCATGTGAAAACCTTCATATTGTCCATAACTTCCACCTTCACGCCTTCATTCCTATATCAAATAAAGTCATCTGTCTATACTGTTCATTGCCGTGTGATGCCTGCCAGTTCTCTCCCCGGCTCAGATCCGTCATCTCCCTGACAATGTAATCCCTCTCTATAGGGATCCTGTACATCATACGTCCGCCACACGTTATAAAATAATGTGCTCTCTTAAGCACCACCCCCATCTTCTTCAGATTATCGAAATCCAGACTTCCGTATCTGCGGGCTCTCACTATCCTGCCCGCCGACTTCGGCCCTATGCCGGGAATCCTGAGAAGCAGATCATACGGTGCCGTCTGCACCTCCACCGGGAACTGGTCAAGATGTCTCACTGCCCAGTTGCACTTCGGATCCATTCTCTGATCGAGGTTCGGCTCGTTCTCAGACAATATCTCCTCAGCGTGGAATCCATAATATCTGAGCAGCCAGTCCGCCTGATACAATCTGTGCTCACGGAGCAATGGAACCGCCGTATCCAGCGCAGGGAGTGCCGAGTCCTCGTTGATCGGTATATACGCGGAGTAGAACACACGCTTCAGATCGTATCGCTGATACAGTCTCTGGGCTGTGTGTATGAGCGTGTAATCCGACTCTCCGCTGGCTCCAACTATCATCTGTGTGCTCTGTCCCGCCGGGGCAAATGCCTGTCTCCTGTCTGTATCTCCAAACATGACAGGGAGGGGCGAAGAGGCAGCACCGATGTCTCTTTTATCAGAGGTCATTCCATCTGTGAGTGCCTCTGCTGCTGACATCTGCAGAGCACCATGTCTTTCCTGCCCTGCCAGCTCTGCTTTGTATGCGGTCAGATCCTTCTGCAGATTCTTCTCGTTGAATATGCTTCCAGTAAGGTATCTGTTGATACCGCTCCTCTCCATACGCGCAGTCTTGCCCACCGCCAGTCTGTGGGATTCTATAGTGCTGGTCAGCTTGCCCATGGGATCAAGTATGGTGCCAAAGCTCTTGTTCGGGGCAAGCTTCTTCAACCCCTCCTCAGTCGGCAGCTCCATATTAACACTTATCCTGTCCGCTAAATATCCCACCATGCTTATAAGCTCATCCGATGCCCCCGGAATGGTCTTCACATGGATATATCCATTGAACCTGTACTTCGTCCTGAGAAGATACAGAGTCTCACACATCCTCTGCATGGTGTATGTCGGATCCCTGAGCACACCGGAGCTCAGGAACAACCCTTCTATATAATTCCTCTTGTAGAACTCTATGACCAGATCGCACAGCTCCTCCGGTTCAAATGTCGCTCTTGGCACATCATTGCTTCTGCGGTTCAGACAGTACTTGCAGTCATATACACAGTGGTTCGTCATAAGGACCTTAAGCAGCGATATACATCTTCCATCCGCTGCAAAGCTGTGACATATACCACATGATACACTGTTGCCCAGGGCTCCCTTCTGTCCCTTCCTGTCCACTCCACTGGATGTACACGCCACATCATACTTCGCCGCATCCGCCAGTATATTCAGTTTTTCTTTCGTTGTAAGTCCTGTAATTATCTCGTTCATGCATAATATTATACGAACATTTGTTCGGCATTGCAAGAGGTAATTTCTGGTTGCCGGTTAAAGCATAATATTACTTATGGATGGCGCAGACAAAAAAAGACCAGACACACTCTGAACGAATGTATCCGGTCTTCTCTATGCGAAAGGCTCTGGACTATGACAGTTCCTTTCTTCTATATGATCCTAAGCTATATCTTAGAGCTGTGGGCCTGCTGCAACTAATGCCTTACCTGCTGCATTACCCTCGTACTTAGCAAAGTTCTTCTGGAATCTTGCTGCAAGATCCTTAGCCTTTGTCTCCCACTCTGAAGCATCAGCGTATGTGTCACGTGGGTCAAGGATTGCTGGATCTACGCCAGGAAGCTCTGTTGGAACCTCGAAGTCGAACATAGGGATCTTCTTTGTAGGAGCCTCATTGATAGCACCACTGAGGATTGCATCGATGATTCCTCTTGTATCCTTGATTGAAATTCTCTTGCCTGTTCCATTCCATCCTGTGTTAACAAGGTATGCCTTAGCACCGCTCTTCTCCATCTTCTTAACAAGCTCCTCTGCATACTTTGTAGGATGCAGCTCGAGGAATGCCTGACCGAAGCAAGCTGAGAATGTAGGTGTTGGCTCTGTGATACCTCTCTCTGTACCAGCAAGCTTTGCTGTGAATCCTGACAGGAAGTAGTACTGTGTCTGCTCTGGTGTAAGGATTGATACTGGAGGAAGTACTCCAAACGCATCTGCTGAAAGGAAGATTACGTTCTTTGCAGCTGGTGCTGATGATATAGGTCTTACAATGTTCTTGATATGATCTATTGGGTAAGATACACGAGTATTCTCTGTTACGCTCTTATCAGTGAAATCGATCTTGCCGTTTGCATCAAGTGTAACGTTCTCAAGAAGAGCGTTTCTCTTGATAGCGTTGTAGATGTCTGGCTCTGAATCCTTGTCAAGGTCGATAACCTTAGCATAGCATCCACCCTCGAAGTTGAATACGCCGTTGTCATCCCAGCCGTGCTCATCATCACCGATGAGGAGACGCTTTGGATCTGTTGAAAGTGTTGTCTTACCTGTTCCTGAAAGGCCGAAGAAGATAGCTGTGTTCTCACCGTTCATATCTGTGTTTGCTGAAC
>ENA-OPDT01000964-OPDT01000964.1-human-gut-metagenome-genome-assembly--contig:-NODE-964-length-9858-cov-1.643578_pt1 | contig 9858 bp, 6 predicted proteins | sample MGYA00241627_ERZ501517 | MGnify/ENA primary metagenome ERZ501517 (study PRJEB25962, sample SAMEA2042435) | human gut metagenome | biome: human gut; feature: human-associated habitat; material: faeces... | reverse complement strand
CGGCAAGTATCTGCAGTTTGTTTGCCGCCGGAGAAGGGATGACCTTAAGTCCGCAGACAAAGTCTCATTTCATTCCCGAAGAGCATGGCCTGGATTCCCGCTTTTTGGCACGGATTGATACGATTGCCCGGGAAGGCATACGGGAAGGAGCCTATCCGGGATGTCAGGTAGTGGTTTTGAAGGACGGGAAAGAGATGTATAATAAGGCTTTCGGTACTTATACATATACAACCGGAAATAAGGAAGCAGTTCCGGTGACACCGGCATCTGTATATGACGTTGCATCTTTGACGAAGACGACAGCTACCTTATTGGCCGTAATGAAGCTTTATGATAAAGGCCGTTTAAGCCTGACAGACCGTGTGTCTGATTATCTTCCCTACCTGCAGGATACGGATAAACGCAATATAACGGTCAGGGAACTGCTGTTCCACCAGTCGGGATTGCCTTCCACCTTGCTGTTCTATCAGGATGCCATTGATGAGGATAGTTACGAGGGTACATTATTTAAGGCACGACCGGATAAACTGCATCCTGCCCGTATCGGGCGGCAGACGTGGGCTAACCCGAATTTTCGTTTCCGTCCGGGGCTGACGTCGAAAGTACGTACAGCTGAATGTACTTTACAGGTCTGTGACAGTCTTTGGTTGAATAAGTCTTTCAAAAAGGAGTATCTCCAAAAGATAGCGGATGCGCCTTTGAGGGATAAACGGTATCGTTATAGCTGTGTGGGCTTCATTCTGCTGCAGCAGGTGGTTGAGGCACGTGCAGGAATGCCTATGGATGAGTTTCTTGCTCAAGAGTTTTATACTCCGATGGGGCTGAAGCGTACCGGGTATCTTCCGTTACGGTTCTTGTCTAAAGAGGAAATTGTGCCTTCGTCCGTTGACCCTTTCCTGCGGAAAACAGTTTTGCAAGGATTTGCACACGATGAATCGGCCGCTTTTCAAGGCGGTGTTTCCGGCAATGCGGGATTGTTCTCCACGGCTGAGGAAGTGGCGCAGATTTATCAGATGCTGCTGAATGGCGGTGAGTTGAACGGAAAACGTTATTTAAGCAAGGAGACGTGCAGGCTCTTTACCACTACGGTTGCCAAGGGATGCCGCCGTGGTTTGGGCTTCGATAAGCCGGATGTGCAGAATCCTGCGAAAAGTCCCTGCGCCCTTTCCGCTCCGGCATCGGTGTACGGACATACGGGCTTTACCGGAACTTGTGCATGGGTAGACCCGGATAACGGCTTGGTGTATGTATTCCTCAGCAATCGTATTTATCCGGAGGTGTGGAATGCGAAATTGCTGAAATCGGATATTCGGGAAAGAATACAGGAAGCGATGTATCGGGCTGTGTTGAAGTAAGGCAATCGCATCAGAATAAAAAAAGGAGATGCCGGCTAACTTGAAATCGTTAGGCAGCATCTCTTTTTTTTGAAACAATTAATTTATTCTGTTAAGTTTTAGGTGTGTATGTCAGAATGCAATACCGATACGCAGACCTAAGTTGTTCATACCGTCCACACTGTAAGTGAAGAGGTCGCCTTTGTTGGTCCCGTAGCTGTAATAGGCTGCGAAGTGCAGGCCCGGACCGTAAGCCCACGGGTAAACGTTGAAACCGATTTCTGGAGATACGTAGAATCCCCATGTATCTTTATTGGTTTCAAATACATTGAAAGTGGACTTCAACTGTGCATATTGTGTACCGAGTTTTACGCCCACATACGGTTGGAATGCACCGCCACGGTTCCACGCATAACGTGTGGCAAGACCGAAAGGCAACTGGAATACGGTATGCTGCTGGTCGGTATTCAAACTGCCGCTCGTACCGACCGGCAAGGTCTGACGGCTGAAATATTCATGGTTGCTATGATAAGCCAGGAAGCCTCCCAAAGCAAAGTTGGACGTCAGGAAGTAACCGCCTTCAAAATTCATACCCCAGCCGCTTGATTTGTCGGCGAAGTTGTTGCTGAGGGGAAAGTTATATTGCCAGTCGATGTTGGCATAACCGTTATCGGTCATCTGTGCCTTTGCCGGCATGGCGAAGACAAGGGCGAGGGCGGCGATTGCGAATGCCCTCAAGGATATATATTTCAATGTTTTCATACTTGTTCTTGTTTTATAAATTCAACAATAGCTTTCTATCAGGATAGAAGAAGTCGGTAGTTTATCTCGGCTGGGCACTCATTCTGTTAAGATAGGCAGATTGTGTAAAAGCCTGGTTCACGCCTTCCACTGCCATTTTGGTGTTGAAAGATGTCGAGCCGCTCAATAACCCGCTCATGTAGCTGGTCCACAGTACGGGAAGTTTTTCCTTTTCGCCTTGGGGAGCGTCGAGGTTCAGCAATTCGGTGATGAAGGAACCGGTACTATAAGCATAGTTTACGGCATACGGATAGTACCATCCGCCCCAGTTACCCCAGTAAGGAGCATCCCAATAGCCCGGGTAGTTCCACCACCATTCGGGGCGTCCGTAGTCCGTAAAGTAGTAAGTGCTCTTTACGTAACTCACTTGCAAACCGAGGTCGGCGTTTTCGCGATTGTCTGTACGGACATAACCGCGGTTGTTCATATTGGCAACGTATGCGCTGAGAATTTCCTGTGCACTTTCGTCTTTCCAATATTCGGCGTCTTTACTGTTGCCGATAACAAGGATGCTATCCGGTAAGTAATAAGTTTCGAAAGCTTTGAAGTCTGCTTTCGTGTCATAATTGGTATAAACCAGATACTTGCTGTCCAGCTTATCCATGTCGGGGTCTTTTTCGCAAGATACGAATGCTATTGCGAAGACCGCTAATAATAAGGGAATAAATTTCTTCATACTTCTATAATGTTTAGGTTAAATATAAATTCCTGCCCTATTGGTACCTTAGGCTTTTGGAGAAAGAACAAGATAAAAAATAAAAGGTTCAAAAATAGATGTGTTAAATGTGCGGTGGACTATAAAGAAACTGGTATGTTTTCTTTTTATTCAGATGGGTATGAATGGCTTTTCAGACTATCATTGCCAGTTCGTTGGCATAACCGTGCCATATAAGTGGCACAGTTGTGCCAATGAATAGGCATTATTGTGCCAATAAAGTGGCACAATAATAATTCAAGGCGGTGGAATTAGCTGGTTTTAAATAGTTGTTACCGTTTTGGGACTGGTTATATCAAAAAGACTATCTCAATTTTCATTTTGAGATAGTCTCTTTCATAGCATACGAGGGTATTGGCGACTATTTTACAATCTGATAAATGTTTTTTAATTCTTCTGCAGAGAAAGCGGTATTATCAATCGCTTTCAGATTATCTGCCAATTGTCCAACAGAACTGGCTCCGATAATAACCGAGGTCACCAAGTCGTCTTTCAGTATCCATGCAAGCGCCATTTCGGCAAGTGTCTGACCGCGACGGATGGCGAGTTCATTCAGTGCTTTTATCTTTTTCAAGACTTCATCTGTCAGCGCTTCTTTTTTAAGGAAGCCGCCTTTGGCGATGCGTGAATCATCGGGAATACCGTTCAGGTAGCGGTTGGTAAGCAATCCTTGTGCCAAAGGGGAGAAAGCGATGAATCCTGTACCGTTTTCTTTGGCTTGCCTCAGGATACCTTCTTCTTCCGGTTCGCGGTTAAACAGATTGTATTTACCTTGATAGAGTAGGCAGTGCACATCCCGCTCTTCCAAGTATTTATATGCTAATTCTGCTTTGTCTTTAGGGTATTTGGAAATGCCGATGTATAGCGCTTTACCTTGTCGTACGATGTCAACGAGTGTTTGAAGTGTCTCTTCAAGAGGGGTGTTGGGGTCGTAACGGTGGGTATAGAAGATGTCTACATATTCGAGGTTCATCCGCTTTAAACTTTGGTTGAGGTTGCTCATCAGTGATTTTCGGGAACCCCAATCACCGTAAGGACCCGGCCACATTTCATGTCCCGCTTTGGTAGAAATGAATAATTCATCCCGGTAGGGCATAAATGATTTCTTCATAATCATACCGAATGTTTCTTCTGCAGAGCCGCAGGAAGGGCCGTAATTGTTGGCGAGGTCAAAATGGGTGATACCCTTGTCGAATGCGTAATGTGCCATTGATAGCGAGTTGGCGAAGGTATTGACATCGCCGAAGTTGTGCCATAGTCCTAAAGATATTTCAGGTAGAAGGATGCCGCTCTTTCCGCAACGACGGTATTTCATACCGTTTTCGTATCTGCCGGGGGCGGGAGAATAGATGGGAGTTATCATATCTGTTGGTTTTAGTTAGACTTTATATTATATAAGGTTGTAAAAACAATGAAAGCAAAAATACGGAAATTCTTTGAAAGTATCTGTTTATTGGCTCCATAGATTGAACTTTTATTTACTTTACAATTTTATCCGTCTCCGGCTCGAAAAGTCTATTGCTGAGTGCCTGCAAAGCCCTTTTCTTGTCTTCCGTCTTAATGACGAATGCCACGTCACTGTCATTGCTGCCATACGAAATCATACGCAGCGGGATATCTGCCAGAGCTTCTATAATCTGTGCTTCGACACCGGCATACTGCCAACGCATGTTTCCCACCACGGATACAATGGACATGCGGTCTTCCATCAGAATTTTTGCATATTGTTCCAGCTCCGCAAGGATTTTGCATAGATGTTCGCTGTTGTCTATGGCGACGGATACATCCTGATTGGATGAAACCAACAGACAAAGCGGCGTTCTGTATTTGGCAAATGTATCAAAAATCTTACTGATAAACTGATAAGGACATAAGTTATGTTTCGACTCGAACTTCACGTAGAAGATGTTGTCTTTGGCGGCTATGGCTTTAATGATATTGTCGTCCTGCAAATCCGAAATCAATGTCCCCTCTGCCTGAGGATTCATTGAGCTGAGCAATCGTACCGGGATATTGCGCTTGCGTGCCGGGGCGATGCAGAACGGGTGTAATATTTTTGCTCCGTAAAAGGCCAGTTGCTCGGCTTCGTTGAAACTGAGATGCTTTACGGAGCGGGTTCCCGTTACTTCACGCGGGTCATTATTGTGCATCCCGTCAATGTCCGTCCATATCTGTATTTCCTCTGCGCGGATGGCAGCGCCGATGAGCGATGCCGTATAGTCGCTGCCGCCCCGTTTCAGGTTATCCGTTTCATTATAAGCATTTTTGCAGATGTACCCTTGAGTAATAAAAAGGTTGATGCCGGGATATTGTGCCAATTGCGCCTGCAGTTTTTCCTCTATATATTTCAAGTCCGGTTCTCCTTCCGGCCCGGTACGCATAAAGTCGAAGGCGGAGAGCAGGATATTGGCAATCTTCCGTTCCCGCAGGTAGAAGTGCAGCAGGGCTGTACTGATAAGTTCCCCTTGTGCCAAAACCTCTTTTTCTTCAACCGAGGTGAATTCATCATTGATAAATTGCCAGAGTCGCTGGAAGCGGTCGAGAATATAATCTATCGCTTCCCGCTTTGTGGATTCGTCTGTCAACAGTTCGTTGGCAAAGTCTATGAACTGGAATTCCAGCCGGGTGATTTTCTCGTGTGCCTGCTCTATGTCGCGGTTGAACAGGCTGGCTGCAATCTCTTCTAGATGATTGGTAGTGCCTGCCGTTGCGGACAGGACTACAATCTTCGGTGTGGACTCTGAAATGAGCTCCGCTACGTGTTTCATTCTCTCTACTGTGCCGACGGAAGTACCGCCGAATTTGCAAACTTTCATTTTTAAATCTTTTTTAGTTATTCTTTTTTTACTGTCGGATGAAGCCTCTGTATTCCTTTTCGTTTTAGAAGGCTCATTTCCGAAATGGAAGGGCGAGTTTCTTTTTCAGTTCTCTTACAATGCCTCTGAGGATACATTGTAAGGTGTTTTTTTACTTTTCCGTAGTCTTATGTGCGCTCCCTTCACTTATAAAAGTTCAAAAGACATGCCGTTTGTTTCCCGGAAAACGTTTATATTTGCACATCCCCTGTTTTTACCATTTATTACTTTAAACTTATCCGAAAAATATGAGCAAGATTTTAGTCGTTGACGATGAAGTACAGATCCGTACCCTTTTGTCGCGTATGTTGGAGTTGGAAGGATATGAAGTATGCCAGGCCGGTGATTGCAGGACTGCTTTGAAGCAGTTGGAATTTCAGAGCCCGGATGTAGTCTTGTGCGATGTGTTTCTTCCTGACGGTAACGGGGTAGACCTTGTGTCGTCTGTCAAGAAAACAACCCCTAACGTAGAGATAATCCTGTTGACGGCGCACGGTAATATCCCGGACGGGGTGCAGGCCATTAAGAACGGCGCTTTCGATTATATCACCAAAGGTGATGATAACAATAAGATTATACCGCTTGTCAGCCGTGCCGTGGAGAAGGCGCGCATGAACGTCCGCTTGGAGAAACTGGAAAAGAAAGTAGGGCATACGTATTCTTTCGATTCTGTTTTGGGTGATTCGAAAGCATTGAAAGATGCCGTTTCACTGGCACGGAAAGTATCGGGAACGGATGTGCCCGTATTACTGACGGGTGAAACGGGTACGGGAAAGGAGGTCTTTGCGCAAGCCATACATTATAATAGTAAGCGTGCCAAGCAGAATTTCGTAGCGGTAAACTGCTCCTCTTTCAGTAAGGAATTGTTGGAAAGCGAGATGTTCGGTCATAAAGCCGGTTCGTTTACAGGAGCATTGAAAGATAAGAAAGGATTGTTTGAGGAGGCCGACAATGGCACTATCTTCTTGGATGAAATCGGTGAAATGGCATTTGAACTGCAAGCCAAACTGCTGCGCATTCTCGAAACAGGCGAATATATAAAGATTGGCGATACCAAACCCACCCGTGTGAATGTGCGTGTTGTTGCCGCAACCAACCGCAATCTGCCGGAAGAGATTACCGCAGGACGTTTTCGCGAAGATTTATTCTACAGACTCTCCGTATTCCAAATTCATCTGCCGCCCTTGCGTGAACGGGCGGGCGATGTACGTATTCTGGCAAAAGCCTTTGTAAAGGACTTCTCCGTTCGGTTGGCACGTCCCGTTACGGAAATAACACCCGCTTTTCTCGAAGCCCTCGAACAACAACCCTGGAAAGGTAATATCCGGGAATTGCGTAATGTGATAGAGCGCAGTCTGATTGTTTGCGAGAGTGAACGGCTGGATGTTGCCGACTTGCCGCTCGATATACAGAACACACATTACGAACAATCCGATGAAACCACTCCCGGCAGTTTTGAACTTTCTGCTATGGAGCGTCGCCACATCGCCCGTGTGCTGGAATATACAAAAGGTAATAAGACCGAAGCAGCCCGCCTGCTCAAAATCGGATTGACCACACTCTACCGCAAAATTGAAGAATACGGAGTATAATCTGTTCTTTTCCGTAACTTGCCGAAAGTTTCCCGGCGTGGAACGAAGTGTTCCATGTCGGGAAACAAAGTGTACCATGCCGGGGTACTCTTTGTTTCACCCCGTGGAACTTCCGGTTTCTCCTAAGGAAATAAATGGTTTCGCCAGATGAACCTCGAATCATGCAATGTACCTTTTCTATTTTGATAGACACCCTTTCATTTTGAAAGGGTGTTTTCTTTTTCTGTAACTCCTCTTTTTGTTTTATTTGTTTATAAATCAGTGTTTTATATTTCAGACTCCTATTTTGGCACGCATTTGGCAATTATGAGGACGGTAAAACATGAATATTAATTTAACAACGTAAAAACATGGGAATAACGATTTCATTTATTTTCTGCCTGTTGAGCGGATTTCTCGCTTTCTGGCTATTCTGGAAATGTGTGGATTGGTTTGAGAAGATTTAAAGAGGAGAGAAAAGATTATGTACACAGTATTATTTGTATTAGGTGTTGCAGTGTTCGGGTACTTAATGTATGTTCTGGTGAAACCCGAAAGGTTCTAAAAGATTAAAGAAATGAATACGGAAATTTTAGGTGTAGTTTTACAGATTTTCCTGTTGGTGGCGATTTCTTATCCGCTGGGAAAATATATTGCGAAGGTTTATAAAGGAGAGAAGACATGGTCGGACTTTATGAAACCGGTAGAGAGACTGATATTTAAGGTAGCGGGCATTAATCCCAATGAAGAAATGAATTGGAAGCAGTTCCTAAAGGCGTTGCTGATATTGAATGCTTTCTGGTTTGTCTGGGGAATGGTGCTGTTGGTCAGTCAAGGATGGCTGCCGCTGAATCCTGATGGTAATGGTCCGCAAACTCCCGACCAGGCATTCAATACCTGCATCAGTTTTATGGTAAACTGTAACTTGCAGCATTATTCCGGTGAGAGCGGACTGACGTATTTCACCCAGTTGTTCGTCATCATGCTCTTCCAGTTTATTACCGCAGCGACAGGTATGGCGGCTATGGCGGGCATTATGAAGTCCATCAGCCGTAAAACAACGAATACAATCGGTAACTTCTGGAACTTTCTTGTATTGAGTTGCACGCGTATTCTTTTGCCGCTTTCCCTGATTGTCGGCTTTATCCTTATTACACAAGGTACTCCGATGGGTTTTGACGGTAAGATGGAGGTGACTACGCTTGAAGGACAGGAACAAACGGTTTCACAAGGGCCGGTGGCTGCCATCGTTCCTATCAAGCAGTTGGGTACGAATGGCGGTTACTTCGGCGTAAATTCGTCTCATCCGTTGGAAAATCCTACTTACCTGTCCAATATCGTAGAATGCTGGTCTATCCTGATTATACCTATGGCTATGGTTTTTGCGTTGGGTTTTTATACAAAACGGATGAAACTGGCTTATAGTATTTACGGCGTAATGCTCTGTGCCTATTTGGCGGGTGTCGGCATCAATGTTTATCAGGAGATGAACGGTAATCCTCGCATTGACGATATGGGCATTGCACAGGACAATGGGTCTATGGAAGGCAAGGAAGTCCGTCTGGGAGCAGGCGCCACCGCATTATGGAGCATTACGACTACGGTTACTTCCAACGGTTCCGTCAATGGCATGCACGATTCTACGATGCCCCTGTCCGGTATGATGGAGATGCTGAACATGCAGATAAACACTTGGTTCGGCGGTGTCGGTGTAGGGTGGATGAACTATTATACATTTATCATTATCGCAGTCTTTATCAGCGGACTGATGGTGGGACGTACACCGGAGTTTCTCGGAAAGAAAGTGGAAGCCCGGGAGATGAAAATAGCGACAATCGTTGCGCTGCTTCATCCGTTTGTGATATTGGTAGGCACGGCTCTGTCTTGTTATCTCCTTGCGCACCATCCGGAGTTTGTAGAGAGTGAGGGCGGCTGGCTGAACAATCCCGGTTTTCACGGGCTGAGCGAGCAATTCTATGAATTTACTTCGTGCGCTGCCAACAACGGCTCCGGTTTCGAAGGCTTGGGCGACAATACTTATTTCTGGAACTATGCCTGCAGTTGGGTACTTATTCTGAGCCGTTTTCTTCCTATTGTAGGGCAGGTTGCCATTGCAGGTCTGTTGGCGCAGAAGAGATTTATTCCCGAAAGTGCCGGTACGCTGAAAACCGATACGTTCACCTTTGCCGTAATGACTTTTGCCGTAATCTTTATCGTGGCAGCTTTGTCTTTCTTCCCGGCGCATGCATTGAGTACTATTGCCGAACACTTCAGTTTGTAACGAGATAAGAATAATCAGATATGTTTATGAAGGATAAAAAATCAGCTTCTTTGTTTCAAAAGGAGCAAGTAATGGAAAGTTTGAAACAGTCATTCGTGAAGTTGAATCCGCGGGTGATGATAAAGAATCCGATCATGTTCACTGTGGAACTGGTGACATTGGTGATGCTGGTAGTCTGCATCCTCTCTTTGGGAACATCGGAATACGGGACGTTCGGTTATAACTTCCTGGTGTTTGTGATATTGTTTGTCACTTTGTTGTTTGCCAACTTTGCCGAGGCCATTGCCGAAGCCCGTGGCAA
>ENA-OPDT01000922-OPDT01000922.1-human-gut-metagenome-genome-assembly--contig:-NODE-922-length-10108-cov-1.651746_pt1 | contig 10108 bp, 8 predicted proteins | sample MGYA00241627_ERZ501517 | MGnify/ENA primary metagenome ERZ501517 (study PRJEB25962, sample SAMEA2042435) | human gut metagenome | biome: human gut; feature: human-associated habitat; material: faeces... | reverse complement strand
ACTTCCTGAATGGTAGACTGTCCGGTCATCAGCATCGTCAGACGGTCCATACCGATTCCCATACCCGAAGTGGGGGGCATACCGTATTCCAGCGCACGGACGAAGTCTTTGTCAATAATCATAGCTTCATCATCTCCTTTTTCGCTCAGTTTCATTTGTTCTTCGAAACGTTCCAACTGGTCAATCGGGTCGTTCAATTCGGAGTATGCATTACACAGTTCCTTGCCGTTCACCATCAGCTCGAAACGCTCGGTCAAATCCGGATTGCTGCGGTGTATCTTTGTCAGCGGAGACATTTCTTTCGGATAGTCGGTGATGAAAGTCGGCTGGATGTAAGTACCTTCGCAGAATTCTCCGAAGATTTCATCGATCAGTTTGCCTTTGCCCATTGTGTCGTCAATCTCCATATTGAGTTTCTGGCAAACTTCTCGTATCTGTTCTTCGTTCATGCCTGTCAGATCATAGCCGGTGTGTTCCTTGATAGAGTCCAGCATGGTGACACGTTTGTACGGGGCTTTGAAGTCAATGATGTTGTCGCCTACTTTTACTTGAGTGGTGCCGTTTACATCCAGACAGATTTTTTCAATCATTTTTTCTGTAAATTCCATCATCCAGTTATAGTCCTTGTAGGCAACATATATTTCCATGCAGGTAAATTCAGGGTTGTGTGTGCGGTCCATTCCTTCGTTACGGAAGTTCTTACCTATTTCATACACTCCTTCGAAACCACCTACAATTAGTCTTTTCAGGTACAACTCACTGGCAATACGCATGTACAGCGGCATATCCAGTGCGTTGTGGTGAGTTATGAATGGACGTGCGGCTGCTCCGCCGGCAATGGATTGCAGAATCGGAGTTTCTACTTCCATATAACCTTTTGAGTTGAAATATTCGCGCATAGAGCTATATACTTTACTGCGCTTGATGAAGATATCTTTTATCTCTTCATTCACAGCAAGGTCAACATAACGTTGGCGATAACGCAGTTCAGGGTCTTCAAACTTGTCGTAAGCGACTCCGTCTTTGTATTTTACAATAGGAAGCGGTTTGATAGACTTGGACAGTACGGTCAGTTTTTTAGCGTGGATACTGATTTCACCCATTTGGGTTCTGAATACGAATCCTTCTATACCGATAAAGTCACCAAGGTCCAGCAGACGTTTGAACACAGTGTTGTACATTTCTTTGTTTTCATCCGGGCAGATGTCATCACGGGTGATATACACCTGGATACGGCCTTTTGAATCCTGTAATTCGATAAATGAAGCTTTACCCATCACACGGCGGCTCATCATACGTCCGGCTACCGATACTTTGCGAGGTTCCTCATCATCCTTGAACTCAGCTTTTATATCTGTAGAAAATGCATTGGTTACATACTCAGCTGCGGGGTATGGCTCGATGCCCATAGCGCGCAATTCATTCAGACTGTTTCGTCTGATAATCTCCTGTTCACTTAGTTCTAATACGTTCATCCTGTTAAAACATTAACTCAATTTGTTGGCAAAAATACGAAAGATTTTGCAAAGTACCTCATTAAGACGTGTTTTTATTTCGATAAAGCCTGTTCTTGAGCCAGTTCGCACACCATAGATATCATGAACAGCACTCCGATTGCACCGCAGGCAATAATCAGGGCGAGATTAATCATACGGGCACGGAAAAGGGTGGAAGTATGCAGATGGGAAGCTGTGTATTCTTTAAAGAACAGATAAAGTCCTGGTACAGCCGAACTTGCCAGCAGAAAATCTTCGGGAATATGGAAAAAGTAAGTTTTGGTGAAACCGATCAGTGCCCAGTGGCAGAGAAACATGACGAGAAAGATATTGACTCGTTTGGAAAATGCCAGCAGCAGTCCGATGGTGAAAACCGCTACCGAACAAGGCATTACAGGTGAGGTCATCATGGGAAAGTTCATCCCCCTTATAATGGAGAAGAGTGGATAGGCCAATGGCAACATACAAAGCAGGACGGCTAGTGCGGTATGTTTGTGAGTCCGGTCAAAAGGGGTGTAGTTTACTTTCAGGTCATAAATCCAGAAGATGGCCATGATTCCCCAAAATCCTGCCAAAGCACTGTTATAACTTCTTGGTTCACAATAAATCATGTAATACACGGAAGCTATCCATACATTCAAGAATATAAGATATAACTTCATCGCTACTTTTATTTTTTTTGTGGGGCTTTTGAATAGAGAACAGGTTAAAATAATGCCGATAAGGGTGATAATAACTTGATAAATCCAGGTACCCGCATTGTAATGAGTAATTGTATCCCAAAAAATATTCATCTTCTTGATAAGTTGGTAGTTATTTTGGGTGCCAAAATTACGAAAAAATGATGGAATAGCCTATCTTTGTAGCGAATATATAAAAATAAGAGAAGAACGATGAAGAAGTTTATGAGTCTGATGTTGCTGGTTTGCGCATGTTTGCTGAGTCAGCCGGTGAAGGCACAACAGGTTACTCCTGATAATGCCGGTTATATAGTAAAGGTAGGGGATATGGCTCCCGATTTTGAAATGGAACTGACAGACGGACAGAAAGTGAAACTCTCTGATTTGCGTGGCAAGGTGGTGATGCTTCAGTTCACTGCCAGTTGGTGTGGAGTTTGCCGAAAGGAGATGCCTTTTATTGAAAAAGATATCTGGTTGAAACATAAGGATAATAAAGCGTTTGCTCTCTTTGGAGTGGATCGGGACGAACCTTTGGAAACCGTAGTGGCTTTTGCCAAACGTACCGGCGTGACCTATCCGTTGGCTCTTGATCCGGGAGCTGATATTTTTGCCAGATATGCAGACCGTAAAGCGGGCATCACCCGTAATGTATTGATTGACAAAACGGGCAAGATTGTAATGCTGACCCGTTTGTACAATGAAGAAGAATTCTCTTCTTTGTGCAAGAAGATAGATGAAATGTTGGGAGAAAAATAACAGGCAATGAGGGTATCGGTACTATTTGTTACATTTTTATTTTTTGTTCTATCACCGCTTCTGGCAAAGAAAAAGCCTCGTACCGGCAAGGAGTCTTTATTTGGAAAGGAGTATGCCACCTATCAGATTACATCTAATGAATTAAGCGGAGCTTGTTTTTATTTGGTGAGTGGTCACGGAGGTCCCGATCCTGGGGCCATCGGTATCTATCAGGGGCGTCAGTTGCATGAGGATGAGTATGCATACGATATTATTCTGCGGTTGGCACGTGAGTTGTTGTCACGCGGTGCGAAGGTACATATTATCATTCAAGATAAGAAGGATGGTATTCGTGACGGTCATGTCCTGGCAAACAGTAAACGTGAAACTTGCATGGGAGATCCTATTCCCTTGAATCAGGTGGCTCGTTTGAAGCAACGTTGTGACTGGGTGAATAAACTGTATCGGAAAGATAAGAGCAGTTACAAACGAGCTGTATTTATTCATGTGGACAGTCGCAGTAAGGGACAGCAGACAGATGTGTTTTTTTATAACGCTCCTAAAAGTACGAAGGGTAGGCGGTTGGCCAATAACTTGCACCGTACCTTTGATAGGAAATATGACAAGCATCAGCCAAACCGTGGCTTTCGCGGAACGGTGAGTGAACGTAATTTGTATGTATTGCGTAATACGACTCCCGTAGCGGTGTTTTTGGAATTGGGAAATATTCGGAACAAGCGTGACCAACAACGGCTGGTTCTGAAGAATAACCGTCAGGCATTGGCAAATTGGATTGCGGAGGGAATAGTGAAAGACTATAAGCAAGGTAAATAAAATAGGGGCAACGGATGTGCTTTTGTTTTGCCAGCTTTGTGATGGTTGGGTGAGTTGTAATCGGCAGAATGTGACTGGTATTTGAGCTTGTGAAACGTCGAAATCAAGCCTTGCATATTAGAGTAGTGAAATAAAGAAAGGGAGTGACATTTTTTATTACTCCCTTTTCTTTTACTTGATTTCGATTTCCTCTTTCATGTCTATCTCCTCACCGTGAACATCGGTGAACCGATATTGCAGGAAGGCCAGACTTTGGTCTGGGATAATCTTTATTCCGAATCCGTATTTCATTTGCCATTTGCGCTTCAGGGAAACCAGACCCTGATTCACATATGCTGCGATGTACGGATGGATGTACAGCGTAAATCTCTTTATCTTCAATTTGTTGACCAGGTAGTCAATCTTACTCTCCAAAGTATCCGTAAAAAGGATGGATGGCTTTATGCTACCTTTCCCGAAGCAGGTGGGACAGGTTTCATTCGTGTTGACATCCATGGCAGGACGCACGCGTTGGCGGGTAATTTGCATCAATCCAAATTTACTGAGGGGCAGAATGTTATGTTTTGCTCTGTCTTTCTGCATGTTTTGGCACATACGTTCGTACAGTTTCTGCCGGTTCTCTGCTAGATTCATATCAATGAAGTCAACCACGATAATACCACCCATATCACGCAATCTTAACTGGCGTGCCAGTTCGTCGGCGGCACCCAGGTTTACATCCAATGCGTTAGCCTCCTGCCCGTTGGCAGATTTGGAGCGGTTTCCACTATTGACATCCACTACATGAAGTGCTTCTGTGTGTTCAATAATCAGGTAAGCTCCACTTTTATACGAAATGGTTTTCCCGAAAGAGGATTTGATTTGTTTGGTAATACCGAAATTGTCGAATATGGGAAGCTGACCCTTGTACAGTTTTACGATTTCGGCTCGTTCAGGGGCGATAAGTGATACATAATCCTTAATCTCATGGAACACCGTTTCATCGTTCACATAGATGTTCTCATAAGACGGATTGAAAAGATCGCGCAACATGGCTACCGTGCGGCTGGTCTCTTCGTATACTAATGCCGGCAGTTTGGGAGCCTTCTGTACTTTAGTGATTGTTTCTTCCCAATGTTTCAGCAAGACTTTAAGCTCTGCATCAAGCTCGGCCACCCTTTTGCCTTCCGCTACGGTGCGTACAATCACTCCGAAGTTTTTCGGTTTGATGCTTTGCAATAACTGTTTCAGACGGGCGCGTTCTTCGCTCGATTTAATTTTTTGTGATACCGAAACCTTATCGTTGAAAGGGATTAATACCAAATAACGTCCGGCGAATGACAATTCGCAGGTTAGTCTGGGCCCCTTGGTCGAGATAGGTTCCTTTACAATCTGCACAATAACTTCCTGACCTTGCTGGAGGGTGGTTGAAACCGTCCCTTCCTTTTCAATATCAGGCAGCATAGTAGCTTTTGTGATGGGAAAAAGTTTTTTACGGTCGCTTAAAACTTGCTTCAGATACTTCTGATAAGAATGAAATTGAGGACCTAGGTCTAGATAATGAAGAAAAGCATCTTTTTCAAAGCCGACATCCACGAAACAGGCATTAAGGCCGGGCATCAGTTTCTTTACCCGTCCCAAATACATATTTCCCACATTGAAGGAAGCACTTCTCCCTTCTTTTTGAAACTCCACCAGTGCCTTGTCTTCAAGGAGTGCGATGGATATTTCTTTGGGTTGTACGTCTACTACTAGTTCGCTTGTCACTTTTGTAATCTTAAATTGTTCACTTTTCTCATTAAACAAAGAACAAACCTGAAAGACTTTTGTTGCTTTGCAAGGTTTGTTCTTTATTTGTCGTCACAGACAGACTACAAATTATTTTTTGCTTTTATGTCTGTTCTTTCTTAGTCTTTTTTTACGCTTGTGAGTAGACATTTTGTGTCTTTTTTTCTTCTTTCCGCTTGGCATAGCTTCAAATTTTATGGGTTAATACTCTTGTTTATTATTTCTTTACTGATAATGTAAATGTCTTAGCTGGTTTAAATGCCGGAATATTGTGCTCCGGAATAATGATTGTAGTGTTCTTTGAAATATTGCGAGCAGTCTTCTGAGCTCTTTTCTTTACTACAAAACTTCCAAAACCACGCAGGTACACATTTTCCTCTTTAGACAATGAATCCTTTACTGTATCCATGAAAGCCTCAAGTGTGGTTAACACTGTCACCTTGTCAATACCGGTATTTTTCGTAATTTCGTTTACGATATCTGCTTTAGTCATTTCGCTAAATAATTATTGTTATACTTATATCTTAATTTTTTGGACTGCAAATATATAGCTTTTCTCCCTCTTTAAGAAATATATTCAGAATAAATTTCCTAAAAAAAGCATCTTCTTCCATTTTCTTGGTTTACTTTTGCGGAAATATTGCATAGAATGCACTTTTATATAATACTGATATGGAGAATTTTAGCAGAAAATTGATAGATTGGTATAGGGAAAACGGGCGTGATTTGCCGTGGAGAAGGACAAAAAATCCTTATTTGATATGGATCTCGGAGATTATTCTACAACAAACTCGTGTGGTTCAGGGATATGATTACTATCAACGTTTCGTGACTCGTTTTCCTGATGTGTTCGCACTGGCTGCAGCCGATGAGGATGAGGTGATGAAATATTGGCAGGGGCTGGGGTATTATTCTCGTGCGAGAAATTTGCATGCTGCGGCCAGAAGGATGGCAGAGGCAGGAGGATTTCCTGTAACATACACTGGGGTGCGTGCTTTGAAAGGAGTGGGAGAATATACAGCAGCGGCTATTTGTTCATTTGCTTACGGTATGCCATACGCAGTGGTGGACGGTAATGTGTATCGGGTTCTTTCCCGAATTTATGGTATCGATACGCCTATCGACACGACCGAGGGACGAAAGTTGTTTGCCGCTCTTGCCGACGAGTTGCTCGACCGGAAAGACCCGGGCGGGTATAATCAGGCGTTGATGGAGTTCGGTGCACTGTATTGTGTGCCTCGCTCACCTCAGTGCGGAAGGTGTATTTTTGCCGACCGTTGTATGGCTTTGGCGACTCATCGAGTAGAAGAGCTGCCGGTGAAACAGGGTAAGACGGTGGTAAAACCTCGTTATTTCAATTATTTTTATGTGAGACAGGGCGGAGATGCTTGGATTCGCCGGCGGGAGGGACGTGATATTTGGCGTAATTTGTATGAGCTTCCGCTTATCGAGACCGATGAAGAACAGGGGCTCGATGACTTGCAGCGTAGCGGTATTTGGGCAGAGTTGTTTCATGGCGCCGGACAAGTGGGTGTTTCGTCTCAGGTGTATAGTTGTAAGCATGTGTTGTCGCATCGTATCATTCATGCCCGTTTTTACATGGTGGAGACGGAGTTTGCTCCCGATATGACCGGGTATATGAAGATTCCTGTGGAACGATTGGGGGACTATGCCGTGTCGCGCTTGACCGAAAGTTTCTTGGAAAAGCTGTCAATGAATTATCCTTCGTTGTTTTGAGACCGGATAATCTTACTTATTCATACGGGTAAGGAAAGGGATAGTCACTATTTATATAAACGAGGCTGATGTGCTGAATGTCGCTATGTTTGGGGGCAGTCGAAATCAGAGGGGATTTTTTATGTGTCTAACTCCTTCATCAGAAACTATTGTTTCTTCGGTTTCTCCCCTTTAACCCCTCTCATCGTTGCTACCGCTCCTCGGTTTCTTCCCTATATTTTGCGTTGTAACACCCCGTAATGCTGCGGGACACGGCAGGGGAGAAGGTTAGAGTGTTTTGTCGCTAAAATTTGTTTCTGCTCTCGGTTTGCACTATCTTTGACACAACATAAAACAATCGAATGATAGAAAGAGTAATCATATTGGATGCTGTCGATCCGGTAGCGTTTTACGGCGTGAATAACGCGAATGTACAGTTGATTAAGAATTTGTTCCCGAAAGTGCGTATTGCCGCCCGCGGGAATGTGATGAAGGTGATCGGCGATGAGAAGGAGACCGAGGTTTTCGAGGAGAAAATCAAGTTGCTTGAAAAACATTGCGCCGAATATAACCAGTTGAGCGAGGAGGTAATCATCGATATTATCAAGGGCGATGAACCGCAAGCGATAAAACCGCAGGAGAACCTCATTATTTACGGAGTGAACGGTAAACCGATTACGGGGCGTACGCCAAACCAAAAGAAACTGGTGGAGGCTTTCGCCAAAAACGACTTGACTTTTGCGCTCGGTCCGGCGGGGTCGGGCAAGACTTATGTGGCGATAGCCCTTGCGGTGAAAGCGTTGAAAAACAAAGAGGTGAAGAAGATTATCCTGAGCCGTCCGGCTGTGGAGGCAGGAGAAAAATTGGGCTTTCTGCCGGGGGATATGAAGGATAAAATAGATCCTTATCTGCAACCGTTGTACGATGCTTTGCAGGATATGATTCCGGCAGTGAAGCTGAAAGAGTACATGGAGACGAACGTGATACAAATCGCTCCGTTGGCATTTATGAGGGGGCGTACGTTGAGCGATGCGGTGATTATTCTCGATGAGGCGCAGAACACGACCACACACCAGATAAAAATGTTTCTTACCCGATTGGGTATGAATGCGAAAATGATCGTTACCGGCGATATGACGCAGATCGATTTGCCTGCGTCGCAGACTTCGGGGTTGATACAGGCGATAGGGATTTTGAAAAATGTAGAGGGTATAGCCCGAGTGGAATTCAACAAGAAAGATATCGTGCGACATAAATTGGTACAGCGTATCGTTGAGGCTTATGAAAAACACGACGAGAAAGTACGCAAGGCTTCCATGTCTAAAAAGTATGAACAAGCCGAGAAAAAAGGAGAAGAGTAATGGGCGGTAACCTGTGGAGAAAATGGCTGGGAGAGAGTGACGAGCCGGGTCGTAACCGAGTGCAGGCTTTTGTTTATTCTCGTTTGTGGATGGGAGTATTTCCTTCATTCTTGGCAGGATTCGCTGTTATATTCCTTATTTGTTACTGGGGGAATCTGCCTGTCGAGAAGTCGTCTAACAAGGCTTTGCTCTCCGGACTGTTGTGCGTGGTGGGTTATGCGATAGGGGTTTGGGCTGCCGTAGCTCCCGATAAAGACGATGAGGAAGACGAGGTAGAGGATTCGACCGGAAAGGCGAGTTGGATAGATAAAGTGAAGTTAGCCGTTTGTTGTTTGGCATTAGTCGCTATATTCGCTTATCCCAGCATAGAACGGGTACTTAGCGGTGAACGAACCATTTTAGAGGGCTGTGTCGAACTGACGGGAAAATGCTTGATGATTGTCTGCTTGTTTGTTCCCGTTTATATCCGTTTAAAACGAAAGTCGAGAGGGAGTTTGAAATAGATTTATCTTAATCTTACAATCGGTACACTATCTCGTTTTTATGTTGTATCTTTGCGCATAGATGCGAAAATGGGCTGCGCCTAGGCACTCTCAAATGAATTTGTTACTGCTCTCGGCTTGCACTGTTTTTTGCAAGGTCATTATCGAAGACGAATAACCGATTATAGTATAAACAGAAAAAGTATTACAGAAATGAAAAATGCTTTGGTAAAAACCGATTTCAAATTTCCCGGACAGAAGAGTGTGTATCACGGCAAAGTGCGCGATGTATACAATATCGACGACGAGCTGTTGGTGATGGTGGTCAGTGACCGTATTTCGGCATTCGACGTGATTCTTCCAGAGGGTATTCCTTACAAGGGGCAGGTGCTGAACCAGATTGCCGCTAAGTTTTTGGATGCTACGTCGGACATTGTCCCGAACTGGAAGGTGGCTACTCCCGATCCGATGGTGACCGTGGGGCTGCGTTGCGAACCATTCAAGGTAGAAATGGTCGTGCGGGGATATTTGACGGGACATGCATGGCGCGAGTACAAGGCCGGCAAACGGACGCTTTGCGGTGAGACGATGCCCGAGGGCATGAAGGAGAACGAAAAATTCCCGCATCCTATCATCACGCCGACTACCAAAGCCGATGAGGGTCACGACGAGGATATTTCGAAGGCGGAGATTATCGCCAGAGGTATCGTCTCGAAAGAGGACTATGAACAGTTGGAGAAATATACGTTGGCGTTGTATCAACGAGGCTGCGAGATGGCTGCTCAAAAGGGGCTTATTTTGGTGGATACGAAGTATGAGTTCGGCAAAATAGGCGATAAAATCATTCTCATCGACGAGATCCATACGCCCGATTCTTCGCGCTATTTCTATGCCGAAGGTTATGAAGATCGTCTTGCCCGTGGCGAGGAACAACGTCAGTTATCGAAAGAGTTCGTGCGTCAATGGTTGATTCAGAATGGATTTCAGGGTAAAGAGGGACAACAGGTTCCCGAAATGACCGAGGAATACTGCAACAG
>ENA-OPDT01000919-OPDT01000919.1-human-gut-metagenome-genome-assembly--contig:-NODE-919-length-10130-cov-2.413201_pt1 | contig 10130 bp, 9 predicted proteins | sample MGYA00241627_ERZ501517 | MGnify/ENA primary metagenome ERZ501517 (study PRJEB25962, sample SAMEA2042435) | human gut metagenome | biome: human gut; feature: human-associated habitat; material: faeces... | reverse complement strand
AGGCTATAGCCGTTGTGTTGACGGGCGGAATGAAATATTCGACATAGTCGGGGTCGTTCGAGAGTGCGGTGCTCTTCGTGTCTTTGTAGAAAAGCCCGAGGAACGGCGAGAGTTTGCCGGTCCGGAGAGTATTTTTGTCAACGGGCGTGAACCCTGCAACCTTGGCGAATGTACGATAGGCATAGTACGCGCCGAGGGTGGTCCAGTGGTGGTCGCTTCTGAAATAGAGATATTCGTCAGTGTGTGCCGCCATCTCGGCATAGGCGTTGACGGGCGTTATGTCCTTTAACTGCTCGTAGATGTAGCACATGCCCTCGTACTGCGACTTCGACACGCCGGTGTTATATTTGCTCGGGGCGTAGAATTCAATGGCGGTCGGCGCCATGAGGCAGTAGGCTTTGGTGTTCGGCATCTCCGCCTTGAGGCGGTTGAGCGCGTCGGCATAGGCTTTCATGTTTTTATACGCGTTGCCGTAGGGCTCCATGACGCGGTTGCCGATTTCAATGAGCGAAGTGCCGCTGTAGGTCTTGATCTTCACATCGTCGGAGACCGAGACGGCGTTTTTCGGCTTGACGAGACTGCCGTCCTCATTCGTCTGAGGCTCGGTGGTTCGCTCCTCGGTCGTCTGTTCTCCCGCAGGCTCGGAAGAGTCGCCCTGAGTGTCCTTGTTCGCGCATCCCGCAAACGACAGCAGCATCGCCGCCGCCAGAACGGCTGCAAAAATTCTCTTGAGTTTCATGGAATACCTCCCCTGAAAGTTTTTCTCGTCTATATAATAGCACACTTTTTATAAAAAATGTGCGAATTTTAACTTTTTGATTCGCAAAGCAGAAAAAATCCCGGCGCGAAGCCGGGATCTCTGTTTTGTAAAATATCAGAATATGCGCGAATCGTTCAGCATAATGCTCTGATTCTTATGATACTCGTATATCTTTTTGCTGCCGTCGTGCTCGGTCACGGTTATCCGATTGGATTCGTACTTATATGTATAGGGATAAGTATGCGAGCTTACGGTTTTGCCGTTTGCGGTTTTTGTGACCTTTATGTTGACGGGATTTCCGTATTTGTCGTTGGTGTATACGGATTCCTGCGAAGAGCCGTCCGAGCTTTTCACCGTCAGCTTTATAAGCGCGCCGTTTTCGTCATATTTGTAGTCGGTCACATTCTTCAAATAGTCATCCGACTGCTTGACTTCCTCGGTCTTGCGGGAGATGTCGTTACGGCTGTTGTATTCGTATTTGTACGATTTTACAAGACCGCCGGAATAAACTTTCTCTTTCTTTGAGACTCTTCCGCTGCCGTCATACGAAACGGTGATTTTGTATTCGGTGCCGTCCATGCCGGCAACCCTGCCGCTGTCAACTCCGATGAGCTTTCCGCTTTTGTTATATGTGAACTTGTACGAGTTCATAGTGTCGCCGGATATAGGCTCAACAACGGAGATTTTGGTGATCCTCTTCGCAGAGTCGTATTCATAGCTGTATATGTAGCCGTTGCCGCCGTCGGTGCGGATCTCTTTTACGGTGCCGTTGCTGTTATAGGTATATTCGTATGTCGTTGTAATGGAGGGAATGCTTTCTCCGTCAAGAGTTTTGTATGATACGCGCTTTACAAGGTTGTCGTGAGAATCAAATTCCTCTGTCCAGACCTTGATATAATTTGCGCCTTCATTATAACCTTTTCCGGCAAGCGCCCAGTTGTACCATCCGTCAAGGTCGGTGCCGAGGAAATATTTTGACTTCTTTACGTCGGGCTTGTTCGGCCTTGCGGTCGCCGCGGCGGTCGGCTTCTGCGTTTCTTTTGCAGTTTCGGCGGTGCCGGACGAAGAGGCTTCATTGCCGGCGGCTTCGCTTGCCGTGTCGCTTGCCTGCGCGTCGGTGCTTTCGGGCTGATTTTCCGACATGGCTTCGTCTGCTTTCCCTCCTGCGGCGTTGAGAGGCTCTTTGCCCGTGTCTTTTTTTACATTGCATCCAACAAATGACAAGAGCGCCAGAACTGCGAGAATGACGGCTAAAAGTCTTTTGATGTTCATAAAACACCTCCTGTGAAATTTTTCTTTCCGCCTATATAATATCATATTTTTTGTAATTTTGTTGCTGTTTTAGATTATTTGCATCTGGAAAAGTAAAAATGATGTCAAAAAGCATAAAAACAGCTCTCAGAAATGAATCCGAGAGCCGCTGTGTGACTGTATTATAATTATTTTGCAATCTCGCAGGTCTCTGCGTTGATTATGTGCTGGAACACCGCGATGTGGGACGAGGAGATGAACTTGTCGATATGCATCGAGCCGAAGAACCAGTGCTTGTATTCGCATGCCGCGCCGAGCTCCTCGAAATATGTATTGAGTCCCGTCACGCGCACGGGCTCCTTGTCCTTGAGCCTGAGGAAACCTTTTATCTTCATCGGCGGCTCGTGGGTGATGATAATATCAACTTTGTTGCCGAGCTTCTTTAGATTCTGTGCGCCCTCGGTCAGCTCCGCTTCGGTGGGTATCTCGTCGCCAGACCAGGAGTTGAGATCGGAGCGGATATCTATATCCGGGCTCTCGCCGCCGCCCATGGCAAAGACGCTCACGCCGTCGAAGTCATAGACTTGACCGCGCATGAGATGATAGAGGTTGCCGGTGATGTGATGGACTTTTCCGCCCTTGAACTCCGAGACCTCGTAGCTTCTGAGTAGCTCGAAATTCTCGTGCGTGCCGTCGATAAAGCAGACGTTGTATTTGAGCTTGCCTATCTTTTTGAGCAGCTTCTCTTCGTTCTTCGAGCCGTCCCAGATGAATCCGAAATCGCCGCAGATGAAGAGCGTATCGCCCTTTTTCAGTTTTTTGAGCGCGGAAGATGTGAATCGCTCGTAATCTCCGTGGGTGTCTCCCGTAACATAAAGCATGATTTTAATCCCCCTGATAAACAAAATCCGTTTTATTACTTTATTTTACAGCCTGAAACTGGTATAATCAATTAGTGTCAGGACAAAGTTGTCTTCTATCGTTTATATATATAATACAACATTCGGCGGTGACTGTCTATGAAAAAACTCATAAAAATTTTATTTTGTTTTATTCTTATCGCGTCGGTGCTCTGCGCCATGCCTGCCTACGCTAATTATAACGCGGTATACGAGAAAAGTTTGACAGACAGCGGAGATAATCCTATTTATGCCCAGATTTATCTGCTCGTCAACCTCGACAACGACACGGTCATTTTTGAAAAAGACGCGGACAAGCAGGCGGCTCCCGCATCGCTGACTAAAATAATGACCGCCACCGTCGTGCTCGAAAACTGCAAGGATCTCGATGAAGAAGTCGAGGCGAGCTACGAGGCTATCCACCTGCTCGACGGCACCGGAAGCTCGATAGTCGGGCTTGAGCCGGGCGAGAAGATGAGCATAAAGAATCTGCTCTACTGCCTGCTTGTGCGAAGCGGCAACGATGCGGCGAATGTTCTTGCGATGCACGTCGGCGGATCTATCGAAGGCTTTGTCAAGATGATGAATGACAAGGCGGCGGCTCTCGGCTGCAAGAATACGCACTTTGCGAATGTCCACGGACTCGATGACCCGAATCACTATACCACCGCGCGCGACCTGATGACGATAACAAAACACGCGCTGACCCTGCCGTATTTCTCGGAGATAACTTCGACTACAATATATAAAGTCCCCGCAACAAACAAGAGCGAGGAGCGCACCCTGCGCAACACGAATAATCTTATGAACAAGGCGTATGCCGACTATTATTCGCCCTACGCCGTGGGTATCAAGACCGGCTCGACCGACAACGCCGGACGCTGCGTCATATCAAAGGGCACCGGCAACGGCTACAACTATCTGTGCGTGATAATGAACGCGCCGATGCAGAATATCGACGACGATGAGCCGCTCGAAAACTGCGCGTTTGTCGACTGCCGCAGGATGTTCAACTGGGTGTTCAACCACATCGAATTAAAGTCGATAGCGAGCCCGACTCAGATAATAACCGAAGTTCCGCTCAAACTTTCATTCAGAACCGATCATATTTCGCTCGTCCCCGGCGAAGAAGTGCTGGCTCTCGTCCCGACGGGGGCTGACGCCGGAAGCGTGCTTATTGAGCCCGTGCCCGAGACCGTGCCTAAAAGTGTTGACGCGCCGGTCAAAAAGGGTCAGGAGATATGCGAGGCTCGTGTGCTCTATGCCGGCGAGGAGATAGCGCGGATAAAGCTCGTCGCGTCCGAGGATGTGTCGAGAAATGTTCTGCTGTTCATAGGCGCAACGATAAAGAAAGTCGCTTCGAGCACTATATTTAAAATTATCGCATCTATAGTCGCCATTCTCGTTGTCGGTTATATTGCGCTGTTTGTCTACGAAAATTACAAGCGCCGCCAGAGGCGCAAGCTCAAGCTCGTCAATCCCGGAGTCAAGGGCAATGAATATACTGAGAAAAAGGGAAGAAAGAAGAAATAATTCCGCTTTTGCGAGTGATTATAAAGCAATGAAACCTGCTCAACTTTTTCGTTGAGTAGGTTTTTGCTTTTGTGTTGGCATATTTTAAGGCTAATTTGCTGCACCGATTTTATATGCTTTCGCATTTTAAGCCTTGACAATCTTAGAATATTTCTGTTGACAAATGCGCTGTATTAGATTATAATACTTCAAAAATGAACTGTCTAAATTTGAAGTGAGATGATAGCATGAACATGGGAATAGACTTCCCAAAGAAACTGGCGGCGGCGTATAACGCAGTCTGCAAGCCGCTCTGCCGTGAGCTGAATATACCGCAGACGGCGTTTGATATTCTGATGTTTCTCGCGAACAACCCGGATTACAGCACCGCAGGCGACATAGTCAATGTCAGAAAGATAAAGGCGAATCTCGTCTCCGTCAATGTCGAAAAGCTTGCAAAAGACGGCTATATTGAGCGCACGAATATCGAGGGCGACAGAAGAAAAATACGCCTCTCGCTGACCGAAAAGGCTCAGCCGATAGTCGGGCGCGGGAGGCAGCTCCAGCAGTCGTTTTTCGATATGCTGTTTGAAAACACGACGGACGAAATGAAAAAGAACTTCACCGAGACGGTCGGGATTATAGACCGCAATCTCGATGAGATGCTCAAAGGGTGAGAGAAATGAAAATATTTATAACAGTACTTGTAACATTCTTTGCCGGAATGGGCGCGGGACTCGGCACGGGCTTTGCCGGCATGAGCGCGGCGGCGGTCATAAGCCCGATGCTCATAACCTTCCTCGGAATGGATCCGTATATGGCGGTCGGCATCGCGCTCGCCTCAGATGTGCTCGCGAGCGCCGTTTCGGCGTATACATACGGCAAGAAAAAGAACCTCGATATAAAAAACGGACTCATTATGATGGTGACCGTCCTCGCGTTCACAGTCGTCGGCAGCTATCTCGCGAGCCTGCTCCCGTCGGCAACGATGGGCAGCTTCTCAGTCATAATGACATTCCTGCTCGGAATAAAATTCATCGTCTGCCCGGTCATGACGACGAAAGAGGCGATGGAAAAAGTCCCGGCGAAAAAGCGTGCGATACAGTCCGTTATCTGCGGAACGATAATCGGTCTTATCTGCGGATTCGTCGGCGCAGGCGGCGGCATGATGATGCTGCTTATCCTCACCACAGTGCTCGGCTATGAGCTGAAAACCGCGGTCGGCACGAGCGTATTTATCATGACTTTTACCGCGCTTACCGGCGCGATATCGCATTTTGCGATAGGCGGAATGCCCGACATGACTGTGCTTATCTTGTGTGTCGTGTTCACGCTCATCTGGGCGCGCATCGCCGCAGTGTTAGCGAACAAAGCTCAGCCCAAGACCCTCAACCGCGCAACGGGCATTGTCCTCGTCGTGCTCGGAATAGTCGTGTTCGTGTTCTCGCTGATAAAATAATATAGAATCTCCCTCGCGGTGTGAAACAATGCATACGCACATCTTATTGACAGAAAAATCTATTTATGTTATAAGTTGTATGATTTCATGCGGCGCCGCGCCGCGCAGACAAGGAGAACCCGAATGTATTCGTTTTTGCTCGCGCTTATCTATATCGCCTTTATCAGCCTCGGACTGCCCGATTCGCTTCTCGGCTCGGGCTGGCCGGTCATGCATCTTGAGCTCGGCGTGCCGATATCATATATGGGCATCGTATCCATGGCCATATCCGGCGGAACGATTGTGTCGAGTCTGATGTCAGATAGGCTCAACAGGAAGCTCGGCACGCGGATAGTCACGGTGATGAGCGTGTTCCTGACGGTCATCGCGATGTTCGGTTTCTCTTTTTCGAGCCGCTTCTGGATGCTTATTGTTTTCGCCGTGCCTTACGGGCTCGGAGCGGGCGCGATAGACGCGGCGCTCAACAACTATGTCGCCCTGCACTACAAGGCGAAGCACATGAGCTGGCTGCACTGCATGTGGGGCATCGGCACCATGGTGAGCCCCATGGTCATGGGCGCGGCGCTGACCCATGGAATGCACTGGACGGTCGGCTACCGGGCCACATTGTCGGCGCGATACAGCTCGCGATAGCGATACTCCTGCTCGTGACCCTGCCGGTGTGGAAAGTCAACAAGGCGGCGGACGAGACGGAGAAAAAGAGCGTCGGACTCGTCGGCGCGCTGAAAATAAAGGGAGTGCCGTTTCTACTCATCGGCTTTTTCGCCTACTGCGCCGCAGAGACGACCGCCATGCAGTGGGCGAGCACATATTTCGTTGAAGTCAAGGGCATATCCGCAGAGCGCGCGGCTACATTCGCGTCGCTTTTCTACATAGGCATCACAGTCGGGCGGTTTATAAGCGGCTTTATCACGGATAAGCTCGGCGACCGCAGGATGATAATTATCGGAACGTCCATACTTATATGCGGCGTATGCTTCCTGTTCGTGCCGATGAATTCTTATTTTCTCGCCGCCGCGGCATTCGTTGTGATAGGTCTCGGCTGCGCGCCGATATATCCGTGCATTATCCACTCCACGCCGAACAATTTCGGGGCAGAAAATTCCGGCGCGATAATCGGAATACAGATGGCGAGCGCCTATGTCGGCTCGACCTTCGTTCCCCCGCTGTTCGGGCTGCTCGGCAACTCGATAAGCTTTAAAATAATGCCTATATATCTCATCTTTTTCTTCGTCCTGATGATAACGATGATTGAGCTTACGTTCAGGATAACTGGGAAGAACAAAGTAAAATAAAATCAGCCCCGCTTCGAAAGAAGCGGGGGTTGCGTTAGATATGAAGAGCGGCGCTGTATAGAATGGCAAGAACATTTCTGCGCCGCAAACATTTTACATCTGAAACTTGGCCGCTTTATTTGCTCGTAATGGCAAGTTTCAATGAAAAAACAAAAAGCACTTGCTTTTGCAAGTGCTTTTTCTGGTTGCGGAGGCAGGACTTGAACCTGCGACCTCCGGGTTATGAGCCCGACGAGCTACCAACTGCTCTACTCCGCGATATATTCTGTTCCTCAGTGCGTTATTATATTATACACACTTTTTCAGAAATTGCAAGCCTTTTTACATAAAAAGTTCGGATTTGCCGAAAAAATCTCCCGCCGTGTGTCTGACGGGAGATTTATACAGCTCTTTTTGCTTTATTCCGCCTTTTCCTGCTCGGGAGCCTTCTTCTTTTTGAAGATAACGAGCTTGCTGAAGAAGTAGTTGAGGATGACCACGACGACCGCGAGGATTATTTTTGCAGTCATTTCGCCGCTGAGGTCGAAGTTTATCAGCGGGATGTGGAAAACCTTGCTGTCGAAGTGCAGGAAGTTTACGAAGATAATGAGTCCGAGCTCCTCGACGCCGAGGGAGAAGAGTCTCGCTGCGACGAACGACGGGATCTCTTTTGCGAGCACCTTGCCCTCCCAGCTCTTGCTCTCAAAGACGAACAGCTTGTTCGTGACATAGGCGAACGCGACCGCGAATATCCACGCGAGGACATTCGAGATGTGAACGCCGAGCTGAGATGATACGAGTTTGTCGAACACCATCGTGAACAGCTTGAATGCGACGAAGTTGACGAGCGTCGTCAGCACGCCAAAGACGATATAGAGTATTGTTTCTTTGTTGACTATCTTTTTGAATATTGCCTTTAATTTTTCCATTTTTTACACCTTTATTTCCACATCAAGTCCGAGCAGGTCGGAGTATTTGTCAAGTATCGGCTGAATCTCATTGTCCACGAATTCCTGGGTCTGCTGGGGAGCGCGGCCGACGAAGTTTTCGGGTTTCATTATGCCCTCAAGCTCCTCGCGCGTTACGCCGAATGCGCTGTCTGCGGCTATCCTGTCGAGCAGATCGTTTTTGCCGCCCTCGACCTTGACGACTCTGCCGGCGTCCATTGAGTGAACGCGGATTTTTTCGTGCAGCTCCTGCCTGTCCCCGCCGCGCTTGACCGCCTCCATCATGATGTTTTCGGTCGCCATGAACGGCAGCTCTTCGAGCAGGTGCTTCTCTATCATCTTCGGATATACCACGAGTCCGTCCGCAACATTGATGCACAGGTCGAGCACCGCATCCGCGGCGAGGAAAGCCTCGGGAACGCTCAGGCGCTTGTTTGCCGAGTCGTCGAGCGTGCGCTCGAACCACTGCGCACCGGAGGTCATCGCCGTGTTCTGTATGTCCGCTATGATATATCGCGAGAGCGAGGCTATGCGCTCGCTTCTCATCGGGTTGCGCTTATATGCCATTGCCGATGAGCCGATCTGATGCTTCTCGAACGGCTCTTCTATCTCTTTCATGTGCTGGAGCAGGCGAATGTCATTTGAGAACTTTGTCGCCGACATCGCTATGCCGCAGAGGACGGTCAGCATCTGATAGTCGAGCTTTCTTGAATATGTCTGACCGGAGACCGCAAAACAGCTGTCAAAGCCCATCTTCTCGGCTATCATTTTGTCGAGAGCTTTGACCTTGTCGGTGTTGTTGTCAAAAAGCTCCATGAACGACGCCTGCGTGCCGGTCGTGCCTTTTGAGCCGAGTAATTTGAGCTGTGAGAGCTGGAACTCGAGGTTCTGGAAGTCCATGAGGAATTCATTGAGCCAGAGCGCGGCGCGCTTGCCGACAGTCGTGGGCTGAGCGGGCTGGAAATGAGTGAAGGCGAGGCAGGGCATGTCCTTATATTCAACGGCAAATTTCGCGAGAACATTGAGCAGATTGACAAGCTCCTTGCGGATGAGCAGCATCGCCTCGCGCATGATAATAACATCGGTGTTGTCGCCGACATAGCAGGAGGTTGCGCCGAGGTGGATTATCGGCTTTGCATGCGGGCACTGCACTCCGTAGGCGTAAACATGGGACATAACATCGTGGCGGACTTCTTTTTCGCGGGCGGCGGCGACATCATAGTTTATGTCGTCCTTGTGTGCCTTGAGTTCGGCTATCTGCTCGTCCGTTATGTTGAGCCCGAGCTCCTTTTCGCTCTCTGCGAGAGCTATCCAGAGTCTGCGCCATGTTCTGAATTTGAAGTCCGGCGAGAAGATATATTTCATTCGGTCGCTCGCGTAGCGGGAGTTGAGCGGGGATTCATAGGTGTCTTTCATGCTGAGCCCATCCTTTGCCGTTTTATTTGAAGTCGTATTGACATACTATAAAATTATACGGCGAAAACCCGTCTGTTGTCAAGAAAGGCTTGCAAAATAGAGCGGTTGTGATAGAATATACATTACCGAATACAGGGAGGTGCGCCGTGGCAGCCGGAAAGAAAAGAATATATCTGCTCGACGAGCTTCGCGGGCTTGCCGTGTTCTGCATGGTGTTCTATCATGCGTTTTACAGTATGTCCGAGTTCTTCAACATTGCAATAGGCACAAAGCTGCTCGATTTCTTCACCCCTGCAGAGCCGTTTTTTGCGGCGCTGTTTATAGTCATATCCGGCATATCCTCGCGCCTGTCTCACAATAATACTAAACGAGGCGTGCGCCTTTTATGCGTCGCGCTCGCGCTGACTGTTGTGACGGCTGTTATCATGCCGATGATGCACTTCGAGGGCGCGGAGATATATTTCGGTATCCTCCATCTGCTCTCGCTGTCGATGCTCATCTTCTCGGCGCTGCGCACGGGACTCGATAAGATAAACCCGATAGTCGGCATTATAATATGTATAGCAATATATATTTTCACCTACGGCGTGTCGGCGGGCTGTGTCGGCGTAG
>ENA-OPDT01000902-OPDT01000902.1-human-gut-metagenome-genome-assembly--contig:-NODE-902-length-10214-cov-1.338518_pt1 | contig 10214 bp, 7 predicted proteins | sample MGYA00241627_ERZ501517 | MGnify/ENA primary metagenome ERZ501517 (study PRJEB25962, sample SAMEA2042435) | human gut metagenome | biome: human gut; feature: human-associated habitat; material: faeces... | reverse complement strand
GTGTCCCGCAGCTAATTAATCGATTAAATTAAATCAATTTAACTTACTTAACGATTAGCCCTCATCCCTAACGTTAGAAATTGTTTCGTTAAGAAGCTTCTTCATAGCAGCTGCATCTGAAGGATCGCATGTGTCAGCGATGATCTTGTTGCCAAGGTTAGCCATAGGATCCCAGAATGTTGAAGCAATATTAACCTGTACACAAGCATTCAGAGACTGCTCACCGATAGCCTTAAGAACAGGAGAACCTGTTACAGCTTTGCTTTCCTGAACCTTCTTGTTTGCAGGTCCCCAACCGAGCTTCTCAGTTCTCTGGAGCTGGCACTCTTCACCTGCAAGATAGTGAGCAAGAATCTGAGCTGTTGCCGGGAACTTAGAAGAACCGTTTACACCGATGTACTTATAACCGAACATTGAGATAAGCTGCTTGTCTGTGCCGTTGACATTGATTGTAGGAAGCTTTGCAGCACCGAAGTTGTCACCGAGAGCCTTCTGGTTAGAAGCTGTATCCCATGAACCGTCGATACCTGCGCCACACTTACCGCTTGCAAAACCTGAAGCGATGTTAGCAACGTCAAGTGACTGGAATGTACCTCTGTAATCCTTGATGAGTTTTGCAAAAGCCTGAAGTGTTTTAACAGCTTCATCTTCGTCATATTTAACAAATTTCTGTGTAATACCGTCTTTTTCAAGACCGTCAATTTTAACACCTGCAGTGAAAGCGAAAGTACAAGCATAGTAACCGTCACCGGCATTCATAATGAACTTCTTGCCTGCCTTCTTACAAGCCTCAAGAATACCCTCAAGTGTCTTAGCCTGCTCGTCGGAAACTACTGACTTATCATAAACGAGATAGTAACCGTTATCGTTTGTTTCAGGATAAGCATAGAGAGTATCATTAAGTGTAGCTGCTTTTACAGTTTCCTCAGAATTAGCCTCTGTTACGGCATCCTTAAATGCAACCTGAGAAATAACGCCTGCGTCAACGAGCTTGTTGAGCTGGTCACTCGGGATGCTGAATACATCTGCAGCTGTTGTAGCATCGTTAAGCATATTTGTAGCAGCATCTTTTTCGCCCTGTGCTACAACTGAGATTTCCTTAAATTTTCTGTTAGGATAAGCCTTTTTGAAAGCCTCAACCTGCTCTTTAACAAGGCTTACAGCAGCATCAGGAGCCCATACCTTAAGAGTTACAGGCTTGCTGTCTGGACCTTCATCGCCGAAGTAGCTGTCGTCAACGATTGAGCCTTCAATCTTAGCAGCACCGTCCGAAGAACCGTTGTCTGCTTTTGAACCGTTGTCTGTCTTCGATGATGCGTCTCCGCCGCCGCAGCCAACAAGTGCAGTAGCAGTCATCATACCTGCCAATAAAATGGCGAGAATCTTTTTCATTGGAAAAATCCCTCTTTCTGAATATTTTCGTAGTGTCCTTTCGGATTACATACTTTCTTTGAGGATATAACGCACAAAGTACATCATATCCGCTATATAATCATATCAAAAAATCGCCTGAATTTCAACTCCCTTTGTACTTTTTATCTATGTTGTTAAAAATCAAAATTATTTTTGTGCAATATGATATCTTTTTTATTGATATTTTACTTATTGCACAAATTACATTGACTTGAATTGTTTATTTTGCTGGAATGCCATCTGTACAAGTTGAACAATCACACCCGACGGTTATGTGACATAACACCCAAATTATATTCTTTATTCATAAAATAAGCTTGAATTTCGGCAAATTTTCCTGATTTTAGTAAAAAATGACCAATCACAAAACAAAGTCATTTATTTCAAACATCACACATTAATTTTTTAACATACAGTTGTAATAAGCGCTGACAATTGTTATAATTATAGGGTAACGCAAAACAGAATCCGACTGTGAGTCGGGGAAACGGAGATATATATGATGAAACTGAAAGACCTTCTTATAAATTTTGAATACACGGTTCAGGGCAATCTTGATACTGAAATTTCGGATATTATCTATGATTCACGAAAGGTTGAAAAAGGCACGGCTTTTGTGTGCCTTAAGGGCTATACCTCAGACGGACACAGGTACGCAAAGTCAGCCGTTGAAAAAGGTGCATCGGCACTCGTTATCAGCGACAGCCTCGACTTTGAAGTGCCGAGTGATGTTGCCGTTGTAAAGGTTGAGGACACAAGATACGCTCTTTCGCTTATGAGCATTGAATTTTTCGGACATCCCGAGGATGAGCTCTACACGGTTGCAATCACAGGAACAAAGGGCAAAACCACAACAACAGCAATGGTTGCGGAAATTTTTGAACACGCAGGAATCAAGACCGGCACAATCGGAACACTCGGTGTTGTTTACGGCGGAGAAAACCACAAAAACGACAACACAACTCCCGAATCATACATTATTCAGAAATCGATGCGTGATATGATTAACGCCGGCTGCAAGGCTATGGTAATTGAGGCATCGTCAATCGGACTTAAACACAGCCGTCTTGCAGGCATGACTTTTGATGTCGGCATCTTTACAAACTTTTCGGACGACCACATCGGCGGTGTTGAACACAAAGACCTTGCGGAATATCTCTACTGCAAGAGTCTGCTTTTCAGACAATGCAAATTTGCCGCTGCAAATATTGACGATCCCGCATGGAAGGATATCACAAAGGATTTCAAGGGTTCTGTTCTCACCTACGGTTTTGACGACAATGCGGACTTGAAGGGCAAAAATGCTCATCTTCTCTCCGAAAACGGATTTGTCGGTGTTCACTTTGAAACAGAGGGAATCAAAAACCTTTCTGTTGATGTTGACATTCCGGGCAAATTCAATGCATACAACGCACTTGCGGCAATTTCGGCAGTTTCATTCTTTGACGAAATTGAAGATCAGATGATTATTGACGCTCTCAAGGTTGCCAAGGTCAAGGGCAGAGTTGAGCGTGTGCCTGTTCCCTACAACTACACACTCATCATCGACTACGCACACAACGCACTTTCAATGGAAAATGTACTTGAAACACTTCGCCAGTACAATCCGCACAGACTTATTACAATGTTCGGTGCAGGTGGCAACCGTCCTAAGGTTCGCCGTTATGAAATGGGCGAAACCTCGGGCAGACTTTCAGACCTTTCGGTTGTAACGGAAGACAACTCAAGATTTGAAGATGTTATGGACATCATTGAGGACATCAAGACAGGTCTTGCAAAAACCAACGGTAAGTATGTTGTCGTGCCGAACCGCAGAGATGCAATTAAATATTGCATGGACAATGCCGAGGACGGAGATATTATCGTACTTGCAGGCAAAGGTCATGAGGATTATCAGGAAATCAAGGGTGTTAAGTACCATATGGACGAGAGAGAAATCATTGCCGATATTCTCAACGGCAAAAGCTAAACCCTTAAACATATAAATACAGTAAAAAATCACGGTCGGAAATCAAATTCCAACCGTTTTTTCATACTCTTATTAAGTTAAATAATCATTCCGCCGTTTACACCGACAATCTGTCCCGTGATGAACCTTGCCCTGTCGCTGCAGAGAAACACCGCTGTTTCGGCAATATCATCGGGCATACCGAGCATATTAAGCGGAGTTTCCTCCTTAAGCTCCTGTACGGTCTGCTCATCAAAACCTTTCATCATATCGGTCATAATCACACCGGGACAAATACAGTTAACACGCACTCCCGACAGACCGACCTCCTTGGCAAGACCTTTGGTAAGTCCGATTACACCCGCCTTTGACGCACTGTAATGTACCTCACAAGACGCACCGACCTGTCCCCACATTGAGCTGATATTGAGAATAACACCGCTGTGGTTTTTAATCATATATCTTTTGAGTGCCTGTTGCGAGCAGTAGAAAACACCGTCAAGATTAACCCCCGTCATTTTCTTCCATTCATCGGGAGTTATGTCGGTAAACAGCTTTTGCTGTGCAATTCCCGCATTGTTGACAAGCACATCGAGGTTACCGAAACGGCTGTCGATTTCGTCAAACATTTTGCAAACGCTTTCATAGTCGGAAACATCCGCCTGAACTGTAAAGGTATATATGCCGTATTCATTTGTAAGCTTTTCGGCAAGGCTTTCGGCTTTTTCGGAATTTTTCGAGTAATGCAACGCAACATCGCAACCGCATTGTGAAAAAGCACCGGCAGTCTGTGAACCGATTCCGCCCGATGCACCTGTTACAAGTATTTTTTTCATCATATTAATACCCGGTAGGGGCGGTTACCATCCGCCCGTTCATGTGTATTGCACACGATTGAACACATTGTGTCCAAATTTAAACATAGTATTGATTACATCAAAAGCATATTTAATGAACACAAATTCTTATTAAAGCGGGCGGTCAAAGAAAAGACCGCCCTTTGTTTATTTTACTTCTTAAAACTGTCTTTAAGGCTTACGCTGCGGTTGAATACGAGGTGTTCGGGTGAGCTGTCCTTGTTGTCAATGCAGAAATAGCCGTGGCGCATAAACTGATAGCTCTTCGGAGCCGTTGCACCTGCAATATTCTTTTCAGCCTTACAGCCTGTGAGAACTTCAAGTGAATTTTCGTTAAGATAATCGAGGAAGTTTCTGTCGCCTGTATCGGGGTCCGGAACCGTAAAGAGGTTATCGTAAAGTCTTACTTCCGCATCAAGACAGTTGTTAGCGTCAACCCAATGGATTGTGCCTCTTACCTTTCTGCCGTCAGGAGTATTTCCGCCCTTTGTTTCGGGATCATACTCTGCATAAACCTCAACGACATTGCCGTTTTCATCCTTTTTGCAGCCTGTGCATTTTACGATGTATGCAGACTTGATTCTTACCTCATTGCCGGGATAAAGGCGCTGATACTTCTTTACGGGTTCTTCCATAAAGTCGGTTTCTTCAATGTAAAGCTCACGGCTGAAAGTAACCTTTCTTGTGCCGTCCTCGGGACGGTTCGGGTTATTCTCAACCTCAAATTCTTCGCTCTGTCCCTCGGGATAGTTTGTAATAACAAGCTTAACAGGCTTTAAAACGCACATTGTACGCTCTGCTGTTTCGTTAAGGTCATCACGCAGACAATGCTCAAGAAAGCCGTATTCAACAATTGAATTAACCTTTGAAACACCAATCTGCTCAATGAACGAACGAATTGACTTTGGTGTGTAACCCCTTCTGCGAAGTCCGCAGAGTGTGGGCATTCTCGGATCGTCCCAACCGCTTACATAGTTCTTTTCAACGAGTTCACGGAGTTTTCTCTTTGACATTACCGTATTGTTGATGCCGAGTCTTGCAAACTCAATCTGTCTTGGCTTGCACGGAACGGAAATATTGTTAATTACCCAATCATAAAGCGGACGGTGAGCCTCAAATTCAAGTGAACAAAGGCTGTGCGTAATACCCTCAAGAGCATCCTCAATCGGATGAGCAAAGTCATACATAGGATAAATGCACCACTTGTCGCCTGTTCTGTGATGTTTGAGTCTGTTAATTCTGTAGATAACAGGATCACGCATATTAAAGTTACCCGACGCAAGGTCAATCTTTGCACGGAGAGTCATTTTGCCGTCCTCAAATTCGCCGTTTTTCATTCTTTCAAACAAATCAAGGCTTTCTTCTATAGGACGGTCACGATACGGACTCTTTGCAGGAGTCTGTGTGTCGCCTCTGTATTCTCTCACCTTGTCGGGAGTAAGCTCGCAAACATATGCAAGTCCCTTTTTGATAAGCTCAACGGCAAATTCATACATCTGATCAAAATACTGTGATGCATAGAAAAATCTGTCGTCCCAATCATAACCAAGCCACTTGATATCCTCTTTGATAGCGTCAATATATTCTACATCTTCCTTTGTAGGGTTGGTATCGTCCATACGAAGATTGCAGATTCCGCCGAAATGCTCGGCAGTACCAAAGTCAATGCAAAGAGCCTTTGCATGACCTATGTGAAGATAGCCGTTCGGTTCGGGAGGAAAACGGGTGTGAACCTTTTTACCCTCAAATTTTCCGCCCTCGGCAGTATCCTCTTTTATAAAATCCCAGATGAAGTTACCCTGAACGGCAGCTTCACCCTCAACATTCTTTATTTCATCAACCATTTGCCGTGTACCTCCGTCAGTAGAATTATGCGCCGAGCTTTTCAAGACCGATTTCAAGTCTTTTGAGCGACTCTTCTCTTCCGAGAATGTCAAGAATTTCAACAGCACCGCCCGGAGTTACTGTTTTGCCTGCTGCGGCAATTCTTACAGGCCACATAACTGTGCCGTTTTTAAGCTCTTTTTCAACCGCCATATTGATAAGGCAATCGTGAATTGAAGTGTTGTCCCATGTCGGCAGAGCCTTTAATCTTTCGTAAGCCTCACGCAATACAACGGGAGCGTTTTCAAGATTAGTCTTGCTCTTCTTATTTACGAAAAGCTCCTTGTCATATTCGGGAAGTTCTGCAAAGAAACCGAGCATTTCGGGAATATCCGTAAGCTTTGTAGTTCTTTTCTGAAGAATTTCGGCAAACTTCTCAAAAGGCATTTCTCTGTCACCGAAAACCTTCTTATAGTATGGCATACAAACATCCGTAAATTCTTCGGGAGTCATAACCTTTAAATACTCACCGTTGAACCACGAAAGCTTGTCATAGTCAAAAATTGACGGTGACTTGCTGATACCGCTTACATCAAACTCTTTTTCAAGTTCTGCAAGGGTAAAGATTTCCTGATTATCCTTTGGACACCAGCCGAGAAGTGCAATATAGTTGATGATTGCCTGTGGGAGGTAGCCCTCGTTAATAAGGTCATAGAAGCCTGTTGCGCCGTGACGCTTTGAAAGCTTTGAAACATTGCCGTCGGCATCCTTGCCCATAATGAGCGGAAGGTGGATATATGTCGGAATTTCCCATCCGAATGCTTCATAAAGAAGATTATATTTCGGTGTGGAGCTTAAATATTCACAACCACGGACAACATGAGTAATGCCCATTGTGTGGTCGTCAATTACATTTGCAAAGTTGTATGTCGGGTAGCCGTCAGTCTTGATAAGAATCTGATCCTGAAGTTCGCTGTTGTCAACGGTGATTTCACCGAAAACTGCGTCTGTAAATGTTGTACTGCCCTCAATCGGCATTTTCTGGCGAATTACATAAGGTGTACCCTCGGCAAGGAGTCTGTCGATTTCTTCCTGCGGAAGATTACGGCAATGTCTGTCATAACCACCGCCAACGCTGTCCTGTAACTTTTCAAGTCTTTCCTTTGTGCAGAAACAACGGTAAGCCTTTCCCTCTTTTATAAGCTGTTCGGCATAAGGAAGATACATATCCTTCCTTTCGGACTGAACATAAGGACCAAAATCGCCGCCGATATCGGGACCTTCATCGTGTTTAAGTCCCGCAAGTTTCATTGTATCATATATAACATCAACCGCACCCTCAACAAGGCGTTCACGGTCGGTGTCTTCAATTCTGAGAATAAATTTGCCGTTTTGTGATTTTGCAACGAGGTACTCATAAAGAGCAGTACGCAGATTGCCGACATGCATAAAACCTGTCGGGCTTGGTGCATATCGTGTACGGACAGTTTTTTCAGCCATAATAATATCCCTCCGAAATTTATGTTTAGGTGTGTCGGTCAGCGCATATTTCGCCCGCAACACCGTTGTTACATATATACGATTTATTATATCATACCGTTTTTTCATTTTCAAGTCCGATGAATACACCTACGAACAATCCGAAAATTTCATATAAAAAACGGTCGGGCAACCTTGTTTTGCGTTTTGCAAACTGTCTGCCCGACCTTAATTTTCAATTTTCCATTTTCAACTTTCAATTAAAATCTAAAGATTAGCCAGTAAAAGTTCCCATATACAGCGGAATGTCACTTTCGTTGTCGAGGATAACAAACATAAACGGACGATTAAATTCTACCGTCACATCGGTTTTTGAAAGTTCTTTTGTTCTTTTCTCAAGCTCTGCCTTGTCACCGTTTGACTGTGTTCCGCCGATACCGCCTGCGTTAATTGAAAGCGACGGAGCGATGTCATACATTGCGCTGAACGCAATATCATCTGAACGGCTCAGATTCTTGTATCTTGAACGGTCAGCCGTGAATGATGAATTGATTCCGCTTTTTTCAACAATCTGCGTTATATTTTCTGCAGACTTATCTCCGCTGACTGAAAATTCAGGAATTTTTGCCTTGGCTGTTTTGGTCACATCAACGCTGTCAAGCAATGTTGTGTATTCAAGGCTCGTAAAATCGGTTGCGTAATCATCAAGCGAAATACCTTCGTTCGGCATAATAACCATCATTTTGAGAGGTGTCTGCGAGAAATATTTCATAACGGCAGTCGCCTTGTTTGTCTTCATATATGTTTCGTTTGAGGTCATATATGTAACTTCTTTTTCACCGTCAGCCGACTTAAATTTAGCCTTTTCAATGTCGGTCTGTGCATAAGGATTAAGCCATCTGTCACAGATATCTGTCGCAGAAAGTGAAATCACACTCTGCTTTGTGTCAAGATTTTCAAAAACAGAACCGTTGTTTGTAAAATCGGCATATTTTTTGTCAAGCTTTTTCAAGGCGTCGCTGTCCGAAAAATTAAAACGCAGAACATTAGTATCATAATAATCCTTTGTTGTCTGCAAAAAGCCCGTCATAATGTCGGCATTGTCATTTGAAATCAGCGAGTTGCAAAGCTTTACAAAGCTTTTGTCGCTGTTCTTTTCGGAATCTTTTTCCGAGCTTTGCGAGCTTTCGGGCGATTTGTCCGAAGATGCAACCGATTGCAAAATATGACGCACATTGGTTCATATTTTCAAGCGTCACACCGCTGCAAAGTGCATTGGTGATTTCTTCCTGAGTATCGCCCGACGCACCGTTAGCCATAGCCTCAAGATTAAGAACCGCATTTGCGGGACAAAATACATACGAACCGCTTTTGTGACGGTTTCTGAAAAGCCTGAGTTCAAAATCGGTTATTTTTGCGGAATAGGTATCATATGATGACGGGGCGGTTTTTGCACCGTCGGCATAATTGAATGTATCATCGGTTTTGTCGGAGCGTGTGTATTTCAGCGAAAGGTTTTCGCTGTCCGAAAATTCATCGGGATTTGAACACGCAGTAAGCACCGTGCCTGCCATAAGAATACACAATGCAACAGAGAGTGCTTTTTTCATCATTTGTCATTTCCTCCTTTGGAATCGTTACAAAGCTTTTGCGCCAGTCTGAATATTTTTTCTGCCGAATCGGGGCGGTGCAACTCTCTGCACTTTTCCTTCATCTCATTAAGTTTTTCTTTGTCTTTAACAAGGTTTACGATATCATCTGCACCTGTCTTTTTTCGGAGCATAATTGCCGCACCCTTGTTGAGTAAAAATTCCGCATTGTCCCGTTCCTGACCCGGAAATGCGCTGTAGATTGCCATGGGAAGCGAACAGGCAAGGCTTTCGGTAACGGTAAGTCCGCCCGGCTTTGTAACAATAAGGTCTGAGATGTGCATATAATCCTCAACATTTTTTACAAAGTACAAAAGCTTTGTGTTATCCTGCATACCCGTTTCTTCAATTACCTTTTCAAGGTTTGCAAAAAGCTTGATATTTCTGCCGGTGATGACAATAAACTGCATTTCGGGAGCTCGCTCCGCAAGAGCTTTGTAGAAGCTCAGCACGCTTGTAACACCGAAAGAACCTGCCATAAGCAGAATTGTAGGCTTGTTAGGATCAAGCCCTTCACGCTCACAAATCGCCTTTTTGTCAAAAGGCTCTGTAAAACGGTCAAAAATCGGTATGCCGAGCGGATATATTATGCTCTTGTCAACACCGTATTCATCAATAAGCTTTGTCGCCATATCAGGCTCTGCAAGCACATATGCGTCAACATACGGAACAATATATGTTCTGTGTGCGTCATAGTCAGTTATAAGGCTGATTGCCTTAACATCAATCTTGTGCTGACGGCGAAGCTTTGAAACCATTGTTGTAACAAACGGATGACACATAATAATTGCGTCGGGCTTGTATTCATTGATTGTGTCAAGCAGCTTTGCCGACATCATTGTGTTGGACTGCATAACAGCCTTGTACATAAGGGTTCTTCTGTCGGTAATCTTATAGAATTTGCCGTAAACCTTTGGAATTTTCGTTGCCATAAAATGATAGCCGTCACAAACAGTTTTATCATATACCCTGCCGATTGTCTTCATGGCGTCAATAACCTTGACCTTCGTGTCGGGACTGACGGCTTTTATTTTTGCCTCAATA
>ENA-OPDT01000897-OPDT01000897.1-human-gut-metagenome-genome-assembly--contig:-NODE-897-length-10253-cov-2.683958_pt1 | contig 10253 bp, 6 predicted proteins | sample MGYA00241627_ERZ501517 | MGnify/ENA primary metagenome ERZ501517 (study PRJEB25962, sample SAMEA2042435) | human gut metagenome | biome: human gut; feature: human-associated habitat; material: faeces... | reverse complement strand
CGAAAACCAGCCAAAGCTATCGGCAGTGAGAAATATAGCAAGCAGATAGAGCAGGTAAATAACTTGTATCAAAAGATAGCGGAAACTGAGGGTATGATAGCTGCAGAGCAAAGCAAAAGGTCTAAAAAACGTGACGACGGGAAGATTGCTGATTGGGAAAGCCAAATAGAGGATTATAGGGATAAGATAGAAGAACTCAGACAGGGAATTATAGATGAATTATCAACGACTGATTTGTATTCATTTTCCAATGATATGGCTTCGAGTATTGTTGACGGATTATGTAATGGTCTTGATAACGGCAAAGAAGCTATACAAGAAAAGATAAATGACTTGATGAAGAATGTCATATCTAAGCAACTGGACGTTTTTGTAATCCAAAAATCGATGTCCGATATGTTTCAAAAAATGGCAGATGCTTTTAATGAAAACAGTGCCGGCGGTTTTGAACTTACCAACTGGGAAATAGACCAAATTGTTGCAGCGGGTCAGCAGGGAAAAGATCAGATATTGGGACAGTTGGGGCGTTATCAGGAATTGTTGAAGAAGTTGGGACTTGTAAATAGCGAAGTTGAAGATGAAATGGAGAATGGCGTTACTGGTGAGCTGCAGGCTGCGGTAACTGAGGGCACCGCTTCCCAGCTTGTAGGTCTATGGAATATGTCTGCTTTAGATATACGTTCTTTGCTTAATTTGAGCCATGAGCATTTTATAGAATGCCGGACGCAGCTTGCCAATATAGCTAATATTTATGTGCAGATTATTGGAATAAACAATAATACAAAAGCAACGGCAGATAATACCGGAACTCTTGTTGAAGAACTGAAAACGGGTATCAAATCATTGGAAACAAAGCTTGATGAAATAAGAAAAAACACTAAAAACTATAATGGGAGAGGATAGTATGGAACTGAAAGAACGAATTGCATTATTGGCAGGTGCTGCCGGAGCCTGCGATGAAGGGCTTCAAGAGTTGGCTGAAACAAAATCCAAGGCAGAGATGATTAGATGTTTCTTTGATAATATTAAGTTTTGTCTTTCAAGACATACCCCATCGAGTGCATTTATTCGCTCTAATTTTGGAGATATGATGCACGGACAAGGATTATATGCCGATGAAACAGTAAATGTGAAAAATCAAAAGGAAGTAGCCTTTGTGGGGGAATGTTATGCCGTAGTGGAAATAACAGAACGCATGATGTGCCGAATATGGGCTGCTGATAGTACAAAGCTGAATCTTCGGGCTTCCAATGGGGCACGCTTGATTATAGATGCTTTGGATAATGCAGATATAATCGTAGATGAATGTAGTGGTGCTCATGTTACGGTTTATCTATATGGCAATGCAACTTGTACGGGAGCTGATTTAATAGTTCGGAAAGGAGCCACTTATGAGTTATAAACTTGACGATATAGATATATCTTCTTACGATGCTTTTCCCTATGTAGGTCAGACAAAAGATTGTATTGCCATATCAGGAGTATTTGACCTTCCTAAGCGTAAAGGAATAACGGAATATAATTGGGGAACCGGTATTGAACCGTTTGTTGATGCAGAAGATATTGAACTGGATGGCCGGACTTTACTTCTATCTTTGGTGGTTCGCTCTGAAAATGTAAAATCCCAATTAGATAAGCTAAAGAAGGCTTGTATTTCATGCAGGCGTTTATCGACTAGATTTGGTAGCTTTAATGTTATCTGTAAGGATGAGATTTCTGTAGAAGAATATGTTACTTTGAATATGGCTATTGTGCAAGTAAAATTTTGGCAACAAAGCTATATTCCGGCAGAAATAGACATTAATCCGTCAGGTGGGAATAACTACGTAATGGATGGCTATTCTTTAAGTGCTGATTTTGGGATTTATGTATCTTCTCGTTCTGGTGTTGAGGCTATTGGAAAGCGGATAGAGATAGGTACGACTTTGCCATATATGCAAAATAAATATCGTGAGCCTACCACATTGACATTAAAGTGTACTATGCTGGGGAGCAGCTTGGAAAGGTTATACTCAAGCATGAGCAGGTTTTCAGCTTTGTGTATTAGTCCTGGTCTTAGAAATTTGACTCTGAAAGATAATGAGCGCATGAGAATATATTTTAAAGATGGAATAACCGTTACAGTGCGGACTAAGCATGTATTGGAATTCGATTTAAAATGTAGAGTAATGCAGCAATGATTGACATCTTAGAGGTATATCGTGTAGTTTCTGGAATTGATACCAAGGTAGCCAGTATTGCATCTGATGATGCTATATTGGCTAATGGCATAATGAATAAGAATGAAGTATCGGTAACTGTGGTAACTGATACCATTCCTGATATTCAAGAGGGGGATTTTATAAGGGTTGGCGGAATAAAATATAAAATTAATCGTGCATCTGAATTTGCCGATAAAAGTTCTGTGAATCATACTACAACATACTTATTTGAAGCACCGGAATATACTTTAATAGATAAGATTCTCACCAATAAGATAACCAAAAGCGTCCGCGTTACTCTTACGGGAAAATTGAGGGATTGGTTGGAATTGTTGATATGGAATGTCAACAAGACAAATGACAATCCTTTAGGGGTAGATACGGGGTGGCAGCTTGGCAATATTCCTGATACAGAATATATGACATTGTCTTTTGACGGGATAGATTGCCGTAGTTTATTATCAGAGTTGGCTTCGGCGTATGGCTATGAGTATTATGTACATGACCATACGATAAATTATGTATCACGCATTGAAAATGAAAGAAATCTGACATTTACACAAGGGCAAGGTGGCGGATTGTATGAGGTAGAGCAAAGCAACGTTGATAGTGGTGATGTTACTACCCGTGTATATCCAGTTGGTGGAACAAAGAATATGGCTCCAGGGGAAGGCGATGAAGAAGGACGTTTGATGTTGCCCGAAAAGTATTTGGAAAACTTTTCAGAAACCAATCGGGCAGTTGAGAAAAAGATTGTCTTTGATGATATTCATCCCTCTTTTACTGGTTTTGTTGAGAATCCTACGGGGGAGAATTATCGTGAGTTTATATGTCGTGATATTGATTTTAATATCGACGAATTGGCTATTGGCGATGATGCGCGTATTAATTTTCTCACAGGAGATTTAATGGGAAAATCCTTTGAATTTAAGTGGGATAATTCTAATAAGAAAATAACTCTAATCTACCAAGAAGATGAATTGGCTCCCATTGACCCGGAGACTCAAAGCAGACCTCTTATCCCATCAGCGGCCAAACATTTGAGAGGTGGTGAGGAGTTTAATTTTACCGGTATTCGTCTCGGAGAGGCATACAAGCAAGCTGCAATATCAAAATTGCGTGAGAAAGCTACGGATTGGCTTGCTTTTAATTCGCAAAAAAGGGTAAAGTTTACTCTTGATGTGGATTATCGTTATATGAGGGAAAAAGGTGGCTTAGAGTGTGGGGATTTGATAACTGTAAGCATACCGTCTCGTAATATCAGTAGAATCATTCGTATTGTTTCCACAGAAAAGAATCTGAAAACCGGAAAGTTGTCGTGTGTCGTATCAAACTATCTGACAGAGAAATGGGAAGATAAGATAGAAGGACAGATAAGTTCTATGCAGGCCACTATAAACGGCGGTGGTGGAAATGGTAGTGTTACGGTTCTGGAAAAGTATGATGAAAGACCTTTTACAGATAAGAATGTACTCTCATCGCTTCGTACGTTGAAGGAAATAGCGGACAATGCAGTAAGCAAAAAGTTAAACGATACAGCAGCGGGGTTAATAACATTTTTAAAAGGCATTAAACTTGGAGATTTCGTTCAAGGTAAATCAGGAGCCAATATTGATGATTTAGGGAATGCTGAATTTCTGACTGCTGTTATTCGGGAGCTACTTCGCAGTACCAAGTTTGTAGATGGATTGATTGGTGAAGGCTGGCAGATATGGATAGACCAGCTTACCGGATTAAGTCATCTCACTATAGATAAAGCTACTATCCGGCAATCATTGGTAGCCCTTGAACTACTAATACAGAAAGTGCGTAGCATAGGCGGTCAGTTTATCGTTTCTGCAGCTAACGGAAAAATAAAGGATGTTATTCGCCAAGGTAATAACTACCGCATCCTTTTTGAGCAGGAATGTGATTTTATGGTCCATGACTTGATGCGTTGCGCTGTTACTAGTGGTGCGTCTCGCAAGGCTTATTGGGTGGAAATTGCTTCGGCCGATGTAAACGGCGTTACAGTACCTGTTTCCGAATTTGGTGGTGTAGCCCCAACTGTAGGCGATGAGTGTGTATTGATGGGTAATACAGAGAATAAGTTACGTCAGAATCTTATCAGTATATCGGCTACAGAAGACGGACAGCCTCGTATCGATATTTTGGACGGAGTAAAAGCCAAGAACTTCAACGGATGTTTGCGCTGTCGTTTCGGTAATTTGGATGGTATTAAAGATAGTTCCTTTCCCGCCGACAAACAACCTAAAGGAAATGGGCTTTATGGCGATAACGTATATTTGAAAGGTACATTTGTCTTAATGACCGGTGAGGATATATTGACACGCTTTGAGATTACAGAGGGGAAAATACATTCAGCGGTAGAAGGCTTGCGCCAAGAAATACGTGAGGAGCAGAGTTATTTTGATAACACTTCTTTCGCTAACGGTATGGAGAAATGGACAACAGGGAAGAATGCAACTTTGCTGACATTGGGTGGAAAGTGGATATGGGCGAATAATGGTCCTTTGTCGACAAAACCGGGAGGTCATGCTGAAATACGCACAGACGGAAAGATACCATACGCATATATCCGAAACAGCTACATTATGCAACGGTTGGAAGATTTTCGTTTAGTGCCGGAATATAAGCAAACCAATAGTGAGGGGCTGAAAGTACCAGGAGTTGTGTATTTGTCTTTTACATATCGTGTAGTCAAAGCAGGTAGTTTGAAGATTGAGTTTGTTAATGCCGATAAAACCGGATTTGAAGATTTTGCCATGTTCGGATATGAGGAAGAACTTCCAGTATCCAATACCGAGAGGATGTTTACGCTTGATGGATTGTGGAATGGTACAGGCGATTTCAAGCTTTCTTTCACAGGTGTCATTTATATTTCTTTGTTGGTATTCTCCACAAATAAAGTGGATGCACTTACCTACAAATATCGGACACTGTTTGAACAAAGTGATCTTCTGGTGAAAATAGCAGCCAGTAATTTTGACAAGGATGGTAACATTCTTGAATCTTCCCAAATAGTGACCAAGGCTGATATGAACTTGTTGGCTTCCGGCCTTTTTGATGGAAAAGGGAATCTTGTTTCTGGAGCGGGATTGATTACGAAGAGTGATATGGCTGGAATGTTTGCTATTGACAGTGACGGAAATCTTAAATCCCTCATAGGCGCCAGCGTTGAAGGTGTCAAGATAAAGGGAGATTACATCACTTTAGAAGGACTGGTAACAGCGAATAATAATTTTAAAATATTGCCTGACGGAAGTATTGAAACACGTAATGCTAAAATTTATGGAACGGTATATGCCTACGAAGGTAAAATCGGTGGTTTTACTATTGAATCCGGAAGATTATACTGGAAAGCAAGAGATTACTTCGGCAATGACTCGCGCAGCCTGAAACTCGGTGTGTCGCAGTCAGATATGGAAGGCATTGTGGACGTGTCTTTTAATGCGGCTACACAGGGAAAATTTGGGGTAAAGACCGTAGGTTCCAATTCTGGCGGGGCTGCCATTTATGCTTCCAGCAAGTCTTCTGGACAGAGCTATCCTATCAGTGCCAATACTTATGCCGGCTATTTTGATGGTGGTGTACATGTGAACGGGTCGGTGTATTGTAACGATATCCTGTCGAATAATTACGGTACGGGATGGAGTCTGGCCAGCGATGGAACCTACAGTTACCGGAAGGGTGTTTCTGGTACCTTCCAGTGGACTGTAAAGAGTGATTTTGCAACTTATAAATATACCCTTGAGGTTGTTAATGGTATTGTTGTAAAGATGACATATATTTAAAAGTTTAAGGATATGAAAGTGAATCTTAATGACTATTTCAAGGATTTTGACGGCCAGCCGTTGCGGATAAATAATGAGCCGCAAATTGTTGGTCATATTGTAGCGCAATGCCTATTTAATGGGACGAGCATTCGTCCGAGTGGTAACCAGCAGACAGATACTGATAAAAAGTTACGGGCGTATCGCTTGTGTATGCAGATAATGGATGCAGAAGGGGAAATTGATATAACGGCGGAAGATGCTGTAATAATAAAAGAAGCAGTTTCCGGTCTTACTCCTGGTTGCTATTCGCAAGTTGTAAAACTAATAGAAAAATAGGCTTATGGCAGAAGGAATAAATATCGAACAGATTGTTCAGGAGGTATTGGACCGTATACTCCAATCTTCTACCGGTGTGGAGGATATGGAGACTGTAACCTCGCTTACCGGAGTGAAATCACTTCCCGGCCAGAAAGGGGATAAACTGGTAAATGTTCCTTTTGAACTGATAAGTAAGGTCGCGAATGATGCGGCTACCCGTGCAAATGCAGCAGCAAAAGAGGCGGAAGAATCCATTGCCGGATTGGAAGACAAGACGCAAGATGCTATTGATGCTACCAAAGACGCAAACGATGCAGCAGCCAAGGCCGAAGATGCTGTAGAATTAGTGGAGAATACCACGACAGCATCCTTACAGGGAGCTACGGCTCGTTTCTCCGGTATTATTGAGGAAGGAGAGATTAAGGCGGATAAAAGTACCGTGCCGGGTGGGGAAATCGTATGGGTAAGGAATGCGAAAAGGTTTGCCTACAGAGTAGAAGGTTCACTGCATGGTGATTGGGAATCCGATGGCATACCGTCATCTGCTATGTTCCAAAAGAACGGCATACCGCTTGCGGATAAGCTGTATATGCAAGGCACTTCTTTGTATGTGCTTGATGCTGGCGATTTAAAGGTATTGGCATATCGTCATGAGCCTATAAGTGAGGATGATTTTGAGGCATTACCTGAAAAGGATGATAATATATTGTACCTTATCTACGAGGAGGATTAAATATGATAAGCATACATGGAAAGGAAATAACGGCTGTATACGTGGGAAAACGTGCTCTATCGGCTGTTTATGTTGGGGCAAGGCTAGTATGGTCTGCCATAAGCAGTTGCTTTGGAATTGGTTATTGGAAAGGTGATGAGCCGTGGAACGGAGCGGACGCATGGAACGGTAGCAACAATTAACGAATAATTTTGATAATATAAAAGAGATAATATTATGGCAAAAAGAAAAATAAGCGGTATTATTGATGCTTCCGAGCATCCGATGAATCTTGAAACACCATGGAACCAAAAACAACCTGACGGTACATATCATGCCTATGCAGGCGATGACATCGAAGCGTTTCTAAAGAAGGAACTGTCAAACCGTACCCCTACCGAGGAACTGGTGAGCGGCGAGACGAAACCTCCTACATCCGGAACGGTGTTCGATGCAATGGTGGGAACGGTAACGGATATCGACGTGACAGATAGTGAGGATGGCACGCAGTATGTAATGACCGTGACGCAAAAAGCCAAGGAAGGCGGTGAGGAAACCAAAGAGGTGCGTTTTTCGAAATATACGGATGATGATAAGGTGGTGGTAAGCATTGACCTTACTGATACATCCGGCTCCATTCTTCCACCATCACAATATCTTGCTTTAGGAAGTGGATTTACAGTGAAATACTCGGTGGGTGTTGCTACTGCCGGAGGAAGTGATGTAGATGGTTACTCTGATCTGAAGGCAAGAGTGATTATAAAGAGAGGTTCTACTGTGCTTTCTGAATTTCAGAAAGCGGAATTTGTGGGAGTGGTAGCCGGACAAACTTATACTTTTGACGCTTCTCCTTATCTGAAAGATGCAACAGCCTATACAGTACAGGTAGAAGCGCAGGCTACCTATAACGGAGAAAGCCTTATGAAAACATCGGCGGCAAGGGTAACGATGGTGGCTATGGAATTAAGCACCACTTATTCGGTAGGTAACGGACTGGCTGACGGGGGATATAAAAATGATGTGAATATTCCTTTCACGGTTAAGGGTACTACCGGTGAGAAGAATATCCATTATCGCTTGAACGGAGGAGCACCTTATACGCTCGGTCTTTCTTCGGGTTCCGGTATTCAATCAAAGAATATAACCGTTCCTTTATCCGATATGATAGAGGGGGTAAACGTAGTGGAAGCATGCGCATTGCATGAAAATTCCGGTGTAATGAGTGAGGTGTATTATATTACGCTACTGAAAGCCGGGGATACGGTGAAAGAATATGTTGGAACAATGTTTGTCCATAAGGCGACAGGCTTTCAGAAGGAGTGGAAAAAACCGATATTGAACGCTGAACAGTTTACGGCATGGGACTTTACTTATGCAGCGTATGACCAAAAATCGAATACCGCTACGGTGAGGATAGAAAGCGGAAAAACGCTTGTTAAAGAGGATAGGTTGCCGAGGGGAGGGATAGGAAGCTATGGAAAGACAAATGTAAATGTTGAGCCTCAAAGTTATATACTATCTTGTGGAACTGCACAGGCAATACTGGATGTAAACACTTCATCCCACCCGGATATAGAAGCTATTCTGTCGCCCGATGCAGTATGCGCGTTTGATGCTTTCGGAAGAAGTAATACGGAAAATAATGCAGCTTCGTGGACGAGTGGCAGCAAGTATATGGAATTTGAGGAAGTGCTTTGGAGTGTAAATAATAATGGTGCAGGAAGCGGATGGTATAAGGATAGGCTTCTTTTAAGTAACGGTGCATCCATGACACTTACGGCCGATGGCGGTTATCATCCGTTCAACGAAGCTGATAAACCTATAGGCTACTCTATCCGTGAAGTTGGAATGACGATTGAAATCGAATACAGCACAGCTAACGTAACAGATACGAAAGCGGAGTTGATAACCTGTCTTGGCAAATTGAATAATGGAAACCGTTACGGTCTTGTAGTAACACCGGAAGAAGCCAAGTTCCTTACAGGTGTGGTAACCGAAGCAATGGATAGCGGTGAGATAATCCGTTACGAAGATAGTGTAGGTACAAAATTCGAGCCGGGTACGAATATAAAGATAACTTATGTGTTTTATCCGGATATAGAGGCTAACGAGCAGAAAGGATTGATAGGTTTTTACGTGAATGGTGAGGAAAGTGCCGCATCGAAATGGTTGGATAAGGTGAATTTCGACATAACGGAACAATTACGTTTCAATTCGGACGGTGCAGACCTTTTTATCAAGAGTATCCGCATCTATGATAAGGCTTTGGCTTCGGATGAAGTCTTGAATAACTACATAGTAGACCGCAACCACTTGGAAGATACGGAGAACGAACAAGGGGTACGTTCGCTTGACGAGGATAACAGGGTGTTAAGTGAGGGTGATACCGTGAGCATGGATAAACTTATGGGAATGATGGCGAAACGCAAGAATTCGATACTGATGCTTATAGGTACAGGTAGCGTAGGAAGCGAGGTACCGAGCGAAAGCGATACGCTTAATGTTATGGATGCGTTGGCGCAGTTAAATAACAAGAAGGCGAATAAATTGGTGAGAGAAATTCGTTTCTATAATGGTGAGGATAGAAATTTGGATTTTATCCTGAAGAATGCTTATGCAAGAATACAGGGAACGTCATCCGTGAACTATGCGAGGAAGAATCTTCGTTTCTACTTCCAGAAAACAGCACCGAGTGAGACTGTAAGTTTGAGCTATGGTGAGATAGATGGAAACGGTAACCAAAGCAATCCTATAACCACTGAGGGTAAAAAGAATCTTTTCAAACTGCGTAAAAATTCTATCGGTGCGAAACTGGCGTGCCCGAAGTGCGATTTCTCCGATTCGTCCATGACTACCAACACTGGTGGTGCTAAATTCATACATGACGGACTAAAGGAAATGGGGCTTCTTACTCCTGCACAGAGGTATGCACAAGATCACGGAATTACGGACGACATCCGATCGGCTATAGACGGTATGCCGTGCGACCTCTTTGTTGCGAAATCTGTGGATGATGATTTGACCTATTACGGGCAGTACAACACCAACAATGAGAAGAGCGATAGTTATCCGATATTCGGGCAGGACAAGACCATAGGCGAGGAAACATGGGGAGAGGGCGACACACTGAATTATCTCGAAGCCGATGAAGAGGGGCATAAGCAGTACCTTCCAATCTGCTTTGAAACATTGAACAACTCCAACCCCTGTTGCCTGTTCCAGTGGCTGCCGAGTACGGAAGCCGAC
>ENA-OPDT01000892-OPDT01000892.1-human-gut-metagenome-genome-assembly--contig:-NODE-892-length-10294-cov-1.554937_pt1 | contig 10294 bp, 9 predicted proteins | sample MGYA00241627_ERZ501517 | MGnify/ENA primary metagenome ERZ501517 (study PRJEB25962, sample SAMEA2042435) | human gut metagenome | biome: human gut; feature: human-associated habitat; material: faeces... | reverse complement strand
CAGGAGGTTCTGGTAGAACCGAAGCTGTATGTCGTGAATCTGTTCGGGCAGAATGGTTATAGCCGAGGTGAAAGGCAGACGAATTATGCTGCACTGGCGGCTGCGCTGTTCTCGTTTTTTAGAGACTGCGCTCAAAAGTATCAGGACGTAACTATCCGGTTGCCATATGGTTTAGGCTGCGGACTTGCCGGAGGTGACTGGAATACGGTTCTGGACATCATCAGCGATGCAGCAAAAGCCTGGAATCTGAATGTTGAGATTTGGGAACTCCAACAGTAATAGCAGAAAGACCCTTACCGAAAATCGGTAGGGGTCTTTCTTTTCTGTAGGGATGCAAATATGTACAGATTGCAAACAAATGACACCTGCCGTTGCAGAAAAAGCACGATAGTGGGATAATATTAGTAAAGAAACAACAACATCATCAGTAAAGTAAGTGAAAAAGCCTATGACAAACGCAGAACTAAAAGCAATCGTCCAGCGCGAGGAATACGATTTCCTGCACACCAACAAACACTTGGGGAGCAACATTTTATTCCTAACGCTTAGCGGCAGTCATGCCTACGGAACCAACGTCGAAGGCTCCGATATCGATATACGTGGCGTGGCAGGCTCACCCGAAATCTTAGGGTTTAACCGCTTCGAGCAGGCCATTGACAACCGGACAGATACAGTCATCTACGCTGTGAACAAGTTCGTCGGCTTGCTTGCGCAGGGTAATCCCAGCATTATCGAACTTCTTGGCAATGACCCGGAGCTATATGTGAACATGACGCCGGAAGGCCAAATGCTGCTTGACAATAGGGAACTGTTCTTGACTCGGCGCATTGCCTACAGCTATGGCGGCTTTGCGAACGACCAGCTCAGACGTTTGCAGATGGGACTCCTTCGTAATGGGGCCTCGCCGGAAGCATTCAAGAACAAATTCGAAAAGAGAAGCCTGGAACGGTCGATTACCGGATGGGGCAAGGATGACATTTTTGAAATTTCCATCAGTGAGGATACAGATGAAGAAGGCAAACATCCGCTCCTGATTTCTGGCAGCTTGAACGATTATCCAGTCACCTCTCTAAAGTCGCTGCTAAAGAGTCTGACTACGACCATCGACCAGTATGAGCAGCCGCAGCATCCAAAAGCACAAAAAGATGCTGCCCACATCAACAAACACGCGATGCACATTGTGCGGTTGTACTACACGGCGTTCGATATTCTGGAAAAAGGCGAGATTATCACTCGCCGAGACAAGGAACGCGAGGAACTGTTGGCGATTCGCAACGGCAAGTACCTGCGTGAAGACGGGTCGTACGCACCCGAATTCTTTGAGCTTGTTGATGCACTCGAAAAGAGATTTCAGTATGATGTGAAGAAGACTGCGCTTCCTGCAAAGCCAGACTGTGGGAAGATTGAAGAACTGTTGGTAGAAATCAATAAGTCGTATCTGCGACGCGTTTTTTGACGCACTCCCACCCCTTACGGAGTGGGCTTTCCCGGCGCGGGGACTGTAAAATAAAGCTTGCACATCTGTGCGAATCAGATATAATAACCCTAATAAGATAAAAATTGTGCCCTGACGGCATCTGAATTGGATGCTGCCGGGGCATTTTTGTTTGTTAAGGAGAATTTGGCTATGACACTGAACGACTTGTCAAGCGAACAGCAGGAATTCGTACATTTGGCATTGTCGGGCAAAAACGTATTGTGTGACGCCTGCATCGGCAGCGGAAAAACATCGACTATCAACGTACTCTGCGATGCATATCCACCAGAACGGCGTATTTTGTACTTGACCTACAACCGATTACTCAAACTTGATGCCAAAGACAAAATCAAGAATGGCAATGTCCTGGTTCAGAACTATCATGGATTTGCAAGCCTGCTGCTGAACAAAAAGGGAATCCGGAATTGCGGACAGGGCGAACAGCTTGCCATGGTATTGGAAAAGAAAATTCCGATTCCGCCGATTGATACTCTTATCATTGACGAGTATCAGGATATCAATGACGAGATTGCAGAACTGCTCAAATATATCCGCTCTAAGAATCCGGGCCTTCAAATCGTCGCAGTGGGCGATATGAAGCAGAAAATCTACGATGATACAGCGCTGGATGTCTGGGAGTTCATGCAGGATTTTCTCGGCCGCCATGAACAGGTGGTTTTCACGAAATGCTTCCGTATTTCTCATGACTTGGCAGAACGACTCGGCAACATCTGGGGCAAGACCATCAACGGCGTAAATAGCTCCTGTATCGTGGAACAGATGTCGGTCGATGAAGTAACAGAGTTCCTGAATAAGCAGAACCCCAAAAATGTCCTTTGCCTGGGTGCTCGAATTGGAGCCATGACGAAGGTGCTCAACGACTTGGAGAATCGACCGGGGAACCTCTATGACAAGCATCATGTCTATGCAAGTATCGCAGACAATGACGGGAATAAAGCAGTAGCACCCTCCTCGGATGTTGGTATCTTCACGACTTTTGACGGCAGCAAAGGTATGGAGCGGCCTATCTGCGTTGTGTTTGATTTCACGGAAGAATACTGGTCGTCTCGCACAAACAAACCGATGGCACGATATGAGATTCTTCGGAATCTGTTTTGTGTCGCAGCAAGCCGAGGAAAGCAGCGAATCATTTTCGTAAACTCAGACCATCCGTTGAGCGATAAATCTCTGATGACCCCAACTGAAACTCTTCGCGGATTTCCGCATCCGTTCGCATTCTCTGAAATGTTTGACCATAAATTCATCGAGGATGTAGATGCCTGCTATAAGCTGTTGGAAGTCACACCGATTGAACGTAATGATACCACGACCATTGATATCCAGACGGCAGATGCAATGATTGATTTGTCTCCCTGCATCAGTATCTACATGCAGGCAGGATTCTTTAATTCCTACGATATAGATGACGCACTTGCGTATTATATGGACCTGCATAAAGACATGCAGTATTTGAAAATCAAGAAGGGCGCAACGGTCGAGGATAAGGTTCTACTGCTCACAGCACTCGAAACGAATCAGTGCAGGTATGTAAAACAGGTCAAGCCTCCTTTTGTGAACGCAAAAGCCAAAATGTCGCTCAGTATGCGGCTTGGAACCGTGTTCACTCCCGATGAATATGTTCAGGCACGCGGCGATATCGACATTCATACTAAGGACCATAAAGTAATTTATACCTCGGGTCTTGCGGATGTCGTAAAGAATAATACCGTCTACTGCATCAAATTCATCAGCAGCCTGGCACATAAGCATTTTCTGCAGTGTGCGTGTTCCATGATGGCATTGGGGTTGCCGTATGGCGTTGTCTGGAACGTCAAAAGTAACCTGATGTACAGCGTAAAAATCAAGGATATAGACGCTCTGATTGACGCAATTACCAAGTGCATTACGAAACGGGTTTATGATAGCGCAGATGACTACACCTGCAGGAAAGGTTTTGTACAGGATACCGCGTCGATTATCGACCGATGGACTGACGACGGATATGCGGAAGAGCCCACCACTATCACTTCCGGCGACGGTATTGCCATCATCAAGCAAGGAAGCCGCTATTTTGTGATGGACGGAGCACGTCGAAACACCCTGAACGATAATTTCGGGATGGGCTTTGCCGATGTAAAAGATGCTTGCCTTGCTTATGCAAAGAGTTGTGAACTCCAGAAAATCGTGGACCATGATTCTCCTTATTCCGAAGTCGAATTCTGGCTCGACCAGAACAAGGCGTTTGAGGAATACATGACGCAAGTAAGCCATGAAATCGAACAGCACAAGGAAGGACCGTATGCAAAGTATAAGTCTCTTGCTGCTCCCGCTGTCCGAAAGATGCTGGCCGAAAAGGGACTGACCATCATGTTCCCGGAAAAGGTCCTCATCAAGGTCTGGAAGATGCGCCGTGTCGAAGATGCCATGTATCAGAAAATTGAAGAAGCAAAGAAGCAGAACAGCTCCAATGTACCGCTTGATGAGGCGTTCTTTGACTCTGAACTGGTGGATTCCGTTGAGGGAAGCATCGAAAGCGCCAAGGCAAAATCCAAGCCCAAAAAGGAATCCGCATTACCGTTTTCCAAGTACTGCGCAGATGAGAAGAAGAGCTATCGTGTCGTGAAAAGCGATGAACTCTCAAAGCCCAACCAGCCCCGTTATGTTGTGGTCGAGACCGCTACTGATAAGGTCCTGGACAATGCTAACGGATATGGCTACCTTTCCTATCAGGCTGCCTGGAAAGGCTATTCGTACAAGAGCAAGCATCATCTGGACGGCACGAAGAAACCGATAAGTAAGAGTGCAAAAGAGCAGGCAAAGAAAAAGGCGGCTTTCTTTTCAACTGACTCGGAGCAGCTCAGCTTTGGCTGATTCAGAAAATCAACAACAGATTTCACAATTAAAAGGAGGAGGAAATCATGGCAGCCAAAAAGGATAAGATGATTCCGTCTGAGAAAGAACGGAAAAGAGCACTGAAATATGCGACCCCGGCAGGTACGGGTCGGATGTGGGTAACAATGGGAATCGCCTTTATAATTTTCGGCATTATCTTGCTGCTGATTCCAATTGGCCTTGTTATCTCGGAGGCATCAGCGCAGAGATACGACCCCGAAAGCATCCATACAGCAACACTTGTATTCTATCTGCTTGGTGCATTTTTTGGTTTCTGCGGATGTTTATGCGTTATCTTTGGTAAGCTTGCCGTCAAAGCATTTGCGAAAATACTGTGCAAGGGTGAAATTAACTATCCGGTAGCGGAATACAAAACACCTAAGAAACTGCTGCTTCAAGAGGCAGCAGCTATCAACCAGAGTCCGAATGCTCCATTGACAGCTTCCACATTCGGGAACTGGATTGATTTTGAAGCCGATTGGCAAAACTGCCTTTCCATTCATAATGGCATCTTGCAGAGTCATCAGATTTTCAAAAAACTGATTCTTGTACAAGACAATTTTACTTACAAAGAGCTGGACTACGAGAATAACTCGGAACTCGGCGTCGGAGTCAAAACATTCGCCGCAGGAAGCACAACGACCATCGGCAAAATGAAAGGCCACAAGCTTATTTATAATATCGGCATGAATCTTTCCAATGGCAAACTGGGAGTTAACAGCTATTCCATCGATACATTGGACGTCACGAATGAAGTACATAAATGGTTAGCTGACCACGGATACACCCGCACAGACTAAGAAATAGCTTTGTTCGTTGTCGATACTTCCGGCTCAATGCGCGGCGAACCCCTGAATGCCCTGAAAACCGCGATGATAAACACCATCCAGTATATCAATGACGACAACTATATCGGCATCCTCGATGAGTTGCTGGATATTCTTAACGATAAATAATTGATTTTTACACCTCCGATGTTACGGCATCGGGGGTTTTGTTTTTGGGAGGATACGGAGATGGCAAAGAACGATAACCTGCATAAGGCAAAGGACGCAAAAAACGACGAGTTCTACACCAGAATCGAGGATGTCGCAGAGGAATTGCGGCACTACAAAAAGCATTTCGCAGGCAAGGTCGTATTCTGCAACTGTGATGACCCGACATGGTCTGCTTTCTGGCGGTATTTCCACCTGAACTTCGCCGAACTTGGTCTAAAGAAGCTGATTTCCACGCACTATGACCGCACCGAGCCCACCTACAAGATGGAGTATGAGGGTGGGGATGATAATGATGTGGAAGTCGGTGTAAAAACCCCGCTGGAAGGCAACGGCGATTTCCGGAGCAAGGAATGTCTCGACTTGCTGGATGAGTGCGATATCGTAGTAACCAATGAGCCGTTCAGCTTATTTCGTGAGTATGTCAGCACACTGATACAGCACGGCAAAAAGTTCCTGATTATCGGAAATAAAAACGCCATTACATACAAAGAGTTTTTCCCACTTCTGAAAGAAAACAAAGTGTGGATTGGCTATAGCTCACCTTCCGAGTTTGATACCCCAAATGGAATGACCAAGAAAATCAATGGTCTAACAAGATGGTTCACCAACCTCGACATCCAAAAGCGCCACGAAAAGCTGATTCTCTGGCAGCGGTACTATGACGATGACGGGAATCCTCTGCCGGATGCGGATGAGCGCTACCCCCACTACGATAATTACGACGCCATCAATGTGGACAGGGTTGCGGATATCCCGGTGGATTACAAGGGCGTTATGGGTGTGCCGATTACGTTCTTGGATAAGTATAATCCGAAAGAATTTGAAATTTTAGGCTATACAGGCGGTTTGGGATGGAATAGCCAAAACGATGTAAAAACCACAAAAGAATATTTGGAATGTAAGCAGCACAACCCAGACGGTAGTATTACAAGTGGGGGCAAAGTCAATACTGGCGCTGCATTGTGCTTTAGTGTAATTCCTGCACAAAGATACTATACGGCATCAAATTGCAGCGGGTATTTACTCAGAACATACGGACGAATTCTTGTTTGCAAGACGCAATGAAAGGGAAAAATGGAATGGATATAAAATGGGAAATTGCCTTTTATTTAATTGAAGCAAAAAAGGCTGTCGATTCTTTATGGTATATATCAAACCATGTCAGCGAATTATATGATGTCAGGCAATTATGCAACGATAGACGAAGTCAGTATTACATTAACACCTGTGCCGTCTTAGATAAAACTGTGTGTGATGGTAAAGGAAAGAAAAAGGAATTAACGCAAAACGACAATGTTATTGCGCACATCTATTACGAAAGAGATAAGCACTACGCTCACAAAGATAGTGATTATAAACAAAACTATCCGTGGACAAATTTGGAACAAGAAGCGTTTGCATTACAAGAGGAATTGCGCCACATTTTAGAAAAATGTAAGGATTATCTTCCACAAGTGCTTACACTCGACTTTGTATGTTATGACAGCGTCCAATATCGATATATCAATAAAATTGGCAAAAGTGATGAAGAAAAAATCAAAGAAGAAAAACATCCTTTTTATAACAATCCGTTCCAATTGAATGCAAAGCCGATAAGAAAGAAACCTATATATGATATTGAGGCTATTAAAAGTATCCCTGATAATAAACATAATGAGTATTGTGTTGTCATAGAAAGCGGTTTGACGTTTGAAGAAGATTTACAAAATAGGCAAGATGCTTTAATCAAGTTGAATATGCTGTGCGGCAAAAATCTTTGGTGCAGAAAGAATGAATCGATGTGGAATGAATGTCTTAGATTACGGGAATTAGGGATATTTGACGCCTTTGGAAGACTAAATTGCAGAAGAATTATAGAAGAAATAGAGAAAGGAAACAACATCTTATGAAAATTACAGAAACCAAAATCAAGGTATCCGACCTCGTAGAGAACTATTCGAACGATGGAGACGGCGGCGTATACGGTTACAACAATCGGCTCACGATTAGGCCGAGCTACCAAAGAAATTTCTGCTTCTCCGATAAACAGCGTGCAGCCGTCATTGATTCAGTGATGAACGGATTTCCATTGAACCTTATGTACTGGTCTAAGACCGGTCCGGATTCCTACGAGGTTCTCGATGGTCAGCAGCGGACAATTTCCATTGCGCAGTATGTCAACAAAGACTACCCCGTCAAAATCAACGGCAATGACAAGTTCTTCCAGAACCTGACAGACGAGGAAAAGCGGACGATTCTGGACTACGAGTTGACCGTGAATATCTGTGAGGGCTCCGAAGCCGAGAAACTGGCATGGTTCAAGCGCATCAACATCGCTGGAGAAGTTCTGACTCCGCAAGAGCTGCTGAACGCTACCTATACAGGTCCGTGGCTGGCTGATGCAAAGAACTACTTCTCAAAGCGCAACTGTGTGGCCGCGAAGATGGCTGATGGTTACTTGAAAGGGAACCCTATTCGGCAGGAGTTGCTGGAAAAGGCACTGGCGTGGATTGCTGACCGTGATGGTCTGGAATCCGGGCAGATGTACATGGCGGTTCACCAGCATGACGAGGACGCCAATGACCTCTGGCTTTACTTCCAGTCGGTAATCAACTGGGCAAAAATGCTGTTCCCGACTAAGCGGAAGGGAATTACGGATGCACAGGCATGGGGACTGCTCTACAACCAATATCATTCAAAGCAGTACAATAGCAACGCTTTGGAAACGGACATTAAGAAACTCGTACTGGATGATGATGTAACTAAGAAGGCAGGCATCATCCCGTTCATCCTCTCTGACCGTATTTGGCGTGATGAAAAGCACCTGTCCCTTCGTGCGTTTACTGAATCTCAGAAGCTTCGCGCCTATGAGCGGCAGGGTCACAAGTGCCCCTTGTGCGTTGCAAATGGCATCAACACCGAGTATGCCTTTGAGGATATGGAAGGTGACCACATCATTCCTTGGAGCAAGGGCGGGCATACCACAGACAATAACCTGCAGATGCTGTGCAAGAAGTGCAATGCGGCAAAGTCGGATAAATAAGGAGAAATTAAAATGGATATTTTCGAGAAATTAGCAGAATTTAGTAATGAAACTTTTAGCGCATTGAAATGGATTTTTCTTTTCATAAGTTGCGTTACATTTTTCGCATTGCCCTTTAAGATGAAGCCTTCAAAAAAAGATGTATCAAAAGCAGTGACTTTTAGTAGTGCTGTTTCCTTCGCTGTTACAGCGTGTGGATTTGTGTACGCTGACATTCTTGATATGGTATGGAAATTGATTGGTTGTAATGCTGGAATATTTGTAACCATTGTTGGAATACTGTTTGCAATTCTCGCGTTGTTTTCTGCGGTTGGCTTTGTATGCTCTTTTGAAGACATGGCAAGGTCATTTTATAATAGAATATACAAAAACAAATAAGGCGGCAAAATGCAGCGATTTTTGTTTGAAACCAATGTATTGACTGAATAGTATCATTAAAATGGGGCTTGCGCAATTCTCAAAACATGCTATAATACAGACGTCACAACAAGTTCTAAACCTCCTATTGTAATCAGTATCACACTGGCTGCGGTAGGAGGTTTTTTGTTTTGATGGAAGGAGTAACAACAGATTGGTTTTTTGAATTCCGTGTAAAGCATGAGAGTGTAGTATGGATGAATATGTCAAAAAACCTTTCGGTAACCTGGACATCAGAAGCCTCGACACTGGAAATGATATAGACATAAACCTGCGAACGTATAAAAAGGAATTGGAAAATGAATAATTACGAAAAAGCCAAATCAAAATTAAATATCACAAAAGCAGCTAATAAAGAAATCGAACGTATCGCCGAAGAAAAGCAAGGTGATAAAAATAGAGTTTTAGCAGCAAAAGAAATGCTGACGTATTATCTCGGAGATATCAAACGGCTACTAAGGAAAGAAAAGCATTCTGCAGATGATGCACTACTACTTATAATAAAAGCAAATATGTGTATGGATGCAATTAGATATTTGCTGAGTCTAAAACAAGGAAACGAATACTTAGGACTGCTAACAGAAAGTCAAAAAGCAAGTATAAAGCGATTCCGCTCATTGCGTAGCATTGCTACAGCCCACCCTTTTAACACATCGAGTGGAGGGGAGGAAAACTTTGGTAGAGGGGGTACTGAATGGTTTGTCGATATTCGGCCTTATGGATGGTGCGACGACTTTTTATCTGAATCAAGTTATGGTTTTTGTGAAGACGAATCTTTTAGTTGTTCTGAAAAGCCGGATTTTGTCATGATAGTGTACAGCGCAAACAACGATTCTCGGCATAGAAGAAAAATATATATCTATAAAGATATTATTGAACCCCTTATAATGTCTGTCGAATTTCTAAATAAAGAAATCAAAAAGCAAAATCACGGCACCGTAACTCCTGACACATAACCAGAACTATCGCGGTCTTCATCCCGGCACTCGATGTCGAGGTGGATGTCCAGCCTTCCAAATATATCCATCCAGAGCGTCTTCGTTCTCACAGAGGATTTTGGCAACTTAGATATTGACTGAGTTATTGATAATGATAATTGCATATCAAGAAAATGAATGGTATAATGTAAATAATACAAACCGCCATCCCGCACCAAATTCAAATACCAACAACCAAAACAAATCTCATTACGAAAGGAGTCATACCATGTCCACCCTCAAAAACGGCGAGTTCGGCATCGATTTGGACAAGGAGAAAATTCTCTGGACTGACCGCAAACGCCACACCATCTTTTCTCTGCCGCTGTCCTTTACAAAGTACACCCTGACTGAGACCAAACTCATCATCCAGCGTGGCTGCTTCAACCTGCGCGAGGATGAGATTCAGCTGTACCGTGTCCGGGACATCGCGTTCAAGCAGAACTTCTATGAGCGCCTTTGCCGTGTCGGCAGCATCCATCTCTGCTCCATGGATGCCATGACACCGGAA
>ENA-OPDT01000887-OPDT01000887.1-human-gut-metagenome-genome-assembly--contig:-NODE-887-length-10320-cov-2.111739_pt1 | contig 10320 bp, 7 predicted proteins | sample MGYA00241627_ERZ501517 | MGnify/ENA primary metagenome ERZ501517 (study PRJEB25962, sample SAMEA2042435) | human gut metagenome | biome: human gut; feature: human-associated habitat; material: faeces... | reverse complement strand
CGCCTGTGTCGGCTCAACACTTGCGGTATACAACTACATAAAGGATTATTATCCTGATATAAAGGCAAGGCTTTATTTAGAGCCAAGCCCAAACATCTTTAAGTTTATGCAAAGAGCAGATGAGATTGACAGCAGCTATGCGGATGATACAGTATACGATCTGTTCATAGCATGTGACTGCAGTGACACAGGCAGACTGGGAAGTGCAGCTAAGTATTTTGAGTCTGCAAAAAGGACACTTTGCATAGATCATCATGTTACAAACGGAGCCTTTGCAGACGCAAATTACATCTTTCCGGATGCGAGCTCAACCTGTGAGCTTGTGTTTGAACTTCTGCCGAAGGAGCGCATCACAATACAGATAGCAGAGTGTATTTACACAGGCATGGTGCATGATACAGGCGTGTTCCAGTATTCATGCACTTCAAAAAAGACTATGGATATAGCAGGCTCCCTGATGGAGATGGGCATTGATTATTCAAGGATAATCGATGCTACATTTTATACAAAGACATTTGCTCAGAACAAGATTATGGGGCAGGCACTTTTGAATGCTGCTTTGTATCTGAATGGTGATGTTATATTGTCTGCAGTATCGCGCGCTGAGATGGAGAAGTACGATGTGCTTCCAAAGCATCTCGACGGTATTGTAAATCAGCTTCGTGTGACAAAGGATATAAAGGTTGCGGTATTTCTCTACGAAAATGAGGATGGTACCTACAAGGGCAGCCTGCGCGTAAACGGTGATTACGATGTGGCAAAGGTTGCGTCGGTATTTGGCGGCGGTGGACATGTAAAGGCCGCCGGATTTACGATTGAAGGACCGCTTGATGTGGCGACAGACCGCATCCTTACGGCAATTAAGGACAATATTTAGGGAGAGATTCTTGGGCAGATGGTTAATGGAATAATCAATGTATACAAGGAAAAGGGCTATACAAGCTTTGACGTTGTGGCAAAGCTTCGAGGCATATTCCACCAGAAGAAGATTGGTCATACAGGGACACTTGATCCTGATGCGCAAGGCGTCCTTCCTGTCTGCCTTGGAAAGGCAACCAGAGTGTGTGACCTTTTGACAGATAAGGACAAGGTCTATAAAGCGGTGCTGCTTTTAGGACAGGAGACAGATACACAGGATATTTCAGGGCAGGTCTTAAATCAGGCTAAGGTCAATGTGACTGAGCAGGCGGTGTATGATGCAATATCACAGTTTATTGGCAGACAAAAGCAGGTGCCGCCTATGTACTCGGCTTTAAAGGTCAATGGGAAAAAGCTCTATGAGCTTGCCAGAGAGGGCAAGGTAATAGAGAGAAAAGCCAGGGATATCGAGGTGTTTGATATCAAGGTTGAAAGCATTGATTTGCCTGAGGTTACGATGACGGTGCACTGTTCAAAGGGCACATATATCAGGACGCTGTGCAATGACATCGGAGAGAGGCTGGGCTGCCATGGCTGCATGAAGTCACTGCTTAGAGTAAGGGTAGCAGGCTTTGACTTAGAGCATGCACTTACACTTTCACAGATTCAGTCAAAGGTGGATGAGGGCTGCTTTGATATGGTGATGCCTGTTGACGGAGTATTCGAAAATCTGCCGGCAGTGCATACTGCTTCAGATGCTGATAAGCTTGTCAGAAATGGAAATAAAATTCCGGCAGTGCTTACGGATTATTTAAAACACAGTGCTGACTCTGATATAAGATACAGAGTATACAATCATGAGGGCATATTTGTCGGGGTGTATTCGTATCTTGATGAAACCGGTGAGTTTAAGCCGGTTAAGATTTTTATGGAATAGAATAGTATACAGATATTATGGAATATATAAGCAAAACTCTGGATTTTCATGTCAAGGAGCCGTCCGTCATCTCGTTTGGAAAGTTTGACGGGCTTCACAGAGGACATGAATTTCTGATGGAAAAGCAAATTGAACAGAGCAATCTGCATGGCTACAAGCGCATCATATTTACGTTTGACATTCCTCCCAAATCGGAGGTACTTGGCGTTGAGTCAAAGGTTATAATCACAAACGATGAAAAAGAGTATGTGTTTGAAAAATCAGGTATTGATTATCTGATAGAGTGTCCGTTTGTGCCACAGGTGATGACGATGGAGGCGGATGCGTTTGTCAGATGGATAGTTAAAAGTCTTAATGTCAAGTGTATCATTGTCGGAGATGATTTCCGTTTCGGGCACAACAGGGCAGGAGACCATCGGCTGCTTTCTGCGATGGCAGGAGAGCTTGGATACGAGCTTATTGTGGTGGACAAGATAAAGGATGGAGACAGGGATATAAGCAGTACCTATATCCGCGAGGAGATTGCGGCAGGACATATTAAAAAGGCAAATGAACTGCTGGGATATCCCTTTTTTATAAAAGGAAGAGTAGTGCATGGCAGAGCACTAGGCAGGACTATTGGCATTCCGACAGTCAACCTTTCAGTGCCGCACGATAAGCTGCTTCCACCAAAGGGAGTGTATATGTCAAGAGTTCTTGTCAGGGACAACTGGTACCTTGGTGTAACCAATATAGGATGCAAGCCTACTATAGAGGGCAAAAATCCAATCGGTGCAGAGACATATATCATAGATTTTGGGCAGGATGTTTACGGACAGGATATCATGGTAGAGCTTCATAAGTTCGTAAGACCTGAGATGAAGTTTGATTCAATAGAAGCGTTAAAGAGCCAGATGAGTGCAGATATCAATTATACAATCAATTATGCAGGCAGTCACACATTCTAGTGTGGCTGTTTTTTTTGCGAAATTACCCAAAATAACGAAAAAATGACAAATATTACGGAAATATTACGGAGAAAAATTGACATTTTAACAATTTGTGATATACTCGTAAACATGGGATTATGGATAGCATGAACTGGAGGCTATATGAAAAATAAATTAAAATTAGGACAGGCAGCAGGCGTTGTAGCGTTTGCTATTATTATAGGAGCGGTATCTATGAGCTCAAGCAGCACGGTGGATGCCAGGACAACAAAGGCAGAGGCAAATAAAAACAGATCAGTGAATGCGGGTGTTGCACTTAATCTGACAGATGCGGCAGATGCCACAGAGCTTCTCACAGCAGGGGTTACATCGGCTCTTACTTATTATGGAGCTGACGTATCGGTAGCGCAAAACGACAGCAATGTTGTTACTGCATCTGCTCAGGGTGCACAGGCTGGCGATACTGCACAGGAGACAGAAAAGGCAAAAGAGGCATCCCAGACACCGACAGCCGCACAGACCTGTGGTTACACAAATCTTGGTATGTCAGTTATCAGCAGCGGAAACTTAAATATCAGACAGGAGGCTTCGACAGACAGTGAAGTGGTAGGAATACTTACCAATCACAATGCCTGTGAGCTTCTTGAGGATGCCGGAGAATGGTACAAGGTTACATCAGGCAAGGTGACAGGATATGTAAACAAGCAGTATCTTGTAACAGGAGATGAGGCAGAGTCTATTGCAGAACAGGAGATTAAGACGGTTGCCACTGTAAATACTGAAACACTGAATGTGCGTGCAGAGAAGTCAACAGAGGCTGCGGTGCTTTCACAGGTTGGAAATTCAGAGGCATTCACAGTCAATTCTGTCGCTGACGGCTGGGTTGAGATAAGTGTGGATGATTCGGTAGGATATATATCACAGGATTATGTGACACTGGCACAGGCACTTCCTACAGCAAAGACTATAGAGCAGGTGAAGTATGGTGACGGCGTATCAGATGTAAGGGCATCTGTTGTATCGTATGCGTTACAGTTTGTCGGAAACAGATATGTGTGGGGTGGTACAAGCCTTGAGAATGGAATTGACTGCTCAGGCTTCACAATGAGAATTCTTGGAAAGTATGGAATCTCATTACCGCATTCATCAAAAGCACAGCCTTCATACGGCACAAAAATCAGTGCATCTGAAGCAAAGCCGGGAGATTTATTCTTCTACGGAAGTGGAAGGAGTATCTCACATGTTGCAATTTATATCGGAAACGGACAGATTGTACATGCCAGCAACAAGCGTGATGGAATCAAGGTTTCAAATGCATTTTACAGAAGTCCGATTTGTGTTGCAAGATATTTGCCGGATTAATAAAAAAACAGTTTACAACAAATGCTTACTATGCTATACTGCATAAGTATGGTTTTGCCCATGTTCGGTAGTTGGACACTCCGACCTATTGCTGAGCATCATACAGTTATCAGGGCGCATTAAATATAAGGAGGATCAACAATGATCGCAAAGGAAAAGAAACAGGCTATTATCGCAGAGTACGGTAGAACACCAAATGACACAGGTTCACCAGAGGTTCAGATTGCAATTCTTTCAGCAAGAATCGCAGAGTTAACTGAGCATTTCAAGCAGAACCCAAAGGATCATCACTCAAGAAGAGGAATGTTAAAGATGATCGGTCAGAGACGTGGATTACTTGCATACCTTAAGGAGATTGATATCGAGAGATATCGTTCACTTATCGAGCGTTTAGGACTCAGAAAATAGTATTTTCTTTAGAGCGGAGTAATTATTATTCCGCTCTATTATTGTTTTTATTATTGTTTTTTGAAAAGCAGAAGTAAGCCGAGACCACTAAAGAGTGCATGAGCGTACATGTATTGTTTAGTAGTTTCGGAAGAGGAATACACTTCTGCAAAAGAATTTTAAGGAGAATTAATATGTACAAAAGTTATTCAATGGAACTTGCCGGCAGGACTCTTACTGTAGATATCGGAAGAGTAGCAGCTCAGGCAAACGGAGCTGTTTTTATCAAGTATGGTGATACAACAGTCCTTTCAACAGCTACAGCATCTGACAAGCCACGTGATGGTGTGGATTTCTTCCCACTCAGCGTTGAGTTCGAGGAGAAGATGTACTCTGTAGGAAAAATTCCGGGTGGTTTTAACAAGCGTGAGGGAAAGGCATCTGAGAACGCCATCCTTACAGATCGTGTAATTGACCGTCCTATGAGACCTCTTTTCCCAAAGGATTACAGAAATGATGTTACATTAAACAACCTTGTCATGTCAGTGGATCCTGAGTGCCGTCCTGAGATAGTTGCAATGATCGGTACAGCTCTTGCTGTTCATATATCAGATATTCCGTTTGACGGACCATGTGCCATGACACAGATGGGACTTGTTGATGGAGAGTTTATCGTAAACCCTTCACAGAAGCAGTGGGATGAGGGCGATTTACAGCTCACAGTTGCTTCTACAAAGGAAAAAGTCATCATGATTGAAGCAGGAGCCAATGAGATTCCTGAGGATCAGATGATTGAGGCAATCTACAAGTGCCACGATATCAACCAGACAGTTATCGCATTCATGGATCAGATCCGTGATGAGATTGGCAAGCCAAAGCATGAGTATGAGAGTTGTGCTATTCCTGAGCAGATGTTCGAGGATATCAAGAAAATTGTTACTCCTGAGCAGATGGAGGAGGCAGTATTCACAGATGAGAAGCAGAAGCGTGAGGAAAATATAAGAGCAATCACAGAGCAGTTAGAGGAAGCCTTCGCTGACAATGAGGAGTACCTTGCAGTACTTGGTGAGGCTATTTACCAGTATCAGAAGAAGACTGTCAGAAAGATGATTTTAAAGGATCATAAGCGTCCGGACGGCCGTGCAATCAACCAGATCAGACCACTCGCAGCAGAGGTTGATTTGATTCCTAGAGTTCACGGATCTGCAATGTTTACCCGTGGACAGACACAGATTTGTGATGTTGTAACACTTGCTCCTTTATCAGAGATTCAGAAAATCGACGGACTTGATGCTAATATCACAACAAAGAGATATATGCATCACTATAACTTCCCTGCATACTCTGTAGGAGAGACAAAGGTATCACGTGGACCGGGACGTCGTGAGATTGGACACGGAGCACTTGCTGAGAAGGCACTTGTTCCTGTACTTCCAAGCATTGAGGAGTTCCCATATACTATCCGTGCCGTATCTGAGACATTTGAGTCAAACGGCTCTACATCAATGGCTTCAACATGTGCATCATGTATGTCACTTATGGCTGCAGGTGTTCCGATCAAGGCTATGGTTGCCGGAATCTCATGCGGACTTGTAACAGGCGATACAGATGATGATTTCCTTGTACTTACAGATATCCAGGGTCTTGAGGATTTCTTCGGAGATATGGATTTCAAGGTGACAGGTACACATAAGGGTATTACAGCTATCCAGATGGATATCAAGATTCACGGACTTACAAGACCTATCGTTGAGGAGGCAATCGCGAGAACACGTGAGGCACGTCTCTACATCATGGATGAGGTCATGAGCAAGGCAATCGCTGAGCCTAGAAAAGAAGTAAATGAGTGGGCTCCAAAGATTGAGCAGATTACAATCGATCCATCAAAGATTGGTGATGTTGTCGGACAGAAGGGTAAGACAATCAACGAGATTATCGACAGAACCGGTGTCAAGATCGATATCACAGATGATGGCGCTGTTTCAGTTTGTGGAACAGATAAAGAGATGATTGCAAAGGCAATCGACATGATTAAGATTATCACAACTGATTTTGAGCAGGGACAGATCCTTGAGGGAACAGTTGTAAGCATCAAGGAGTTCGGTGCTTTCATCGAATTTGCTCCTGGCAAAGAGGGAATGGTTCACATTTCTAAGATTGCAAAAGAGAGAATCAACAGAGTAGAGGATGTACTCACACTTGGAGACAAGGTAAAGGTTGTTTGCCTTGGCAAGGACAAGATGGGAAGAATCAGTTTCTCTATGAAGGATGTAAAAGAGGATTAATTAATATACGTTAAAGTATAACAATAATATCCAGGTAAAGGGCTGCACGCAGGTGCAGTCCTTTTAATATATGAAATTATAGTAAGGTGATATGATGTAAGGCAAAACAGGTGCATCTGTGACATATTGTGAAAACGAATCATATACTAAATTAAAAAATAGAATAATAATGAAAAATGCGAAATATAGTATAAATGCAAATCTGGTATATAAAAATGGATATAGTGGTAAAAATGTCAATATAGCAGTGCTTGATACGGGTGTGTTTAAACACAAACAGCTTGATGGGTGCATAAAGTACTTTATGGATTTTGTGGGTGGAAAGGAGACATGTTATGACGATAACGGGCATGGTACACATGTGTGCGGGATATTATCGGCTGCAGATATAGGCATGGCTCCGGGGGCAGGACTATATGTGTTTAAGGTGCTTGATTATCTTGGCATGGGACAGACGTCGGATTCAATTCGTGCACTTAAGTATATAAAAGAAAACTGTGTCAGACTTAATATAAAAATACTCAACTTCTCTGTAGGATATCTGCCATGTTCTGATACAGCAGAGCGTATTAAGATATTGAAGCTGATAGATGAATTGTGGGATATGGGAGTGGTAGTTGTTGCAGCAGCGGGCAACTACGGCCCGGCACCGTTTTCTGTAACTGTGCCGGGAATTTCAAGAAAAATAATAACAGTCGGAAGCTTTGATGATATAAGAAGTGGCAAAGGTCCGACCGACTGTTGTATTGTAAAGCCTGAGATTCTGGCTCCAGGGCATGATATCATAAGCCTTGGAACGAGGGATGGCACATATGTAAGAAAAACAGGTACTTCAATGGCTACACCGATTGTGTCAGGTGCCATAGCACTTCTATTGGAAAAAAATCCAAATATGAGACCGGAGGCGTTTAAGCTAGCCCTGTATAGTACATGTGACAGGGCAGGGGATAGTCACAAAGGCTCGTGGGGGATTATAAATGTTGATAAATTGCTTGGAATAATATAATATGTAGTAGTGATTTATTATAGAAAATATAGGAATATTTTGTTTAAAGATTGTAATTTCATGGTAGGGCTTATATGAGAAAAATATTACAAAAACTGCTTTCAAAGCTATTTATCGTTTCGACAATAATAATCATACAGATGATATGGTGGTTCTTCTTGTTTTATACGGCATCTGTTGCCAGCAGGGTGTTTCAGGATCTGCTGTATGTGGCAGCCATATTGCTTTCGCTTTATATTGTCAACAGGCGGATGAAAATGTATATAAAAATGTCATGGATATTTTTGATACTGAGTGTTCCAATCGTTGGTATTCCGTGCTATTTCTTTTTCGGAAGACCGGAGCTTACGTCGAAGACACAGAAAAGAATGGCAAGAATTGTGGAAGCATATGCGCCGCTTCGGCCTGAAAACGAGCTTCTAAATGAGACACTCAGACTGACAGATATGGATGCATACAGACAAAGCAGGCTTATCACTCAAAATCAGAAATATCCACTGTATGCGGAGGACTGCACAGAGTACTTTAAATCAGGTGAGGAGGCTTTTGAGAGCATTTTAAAAGATTTAAGGTCAGCTGAAAAGTTTATCTTTATGGAGTATTTCATAATCGGCAGTGGCGTTATGCTTGATCAGATACTTGATATACTCAAAGAAAAGGTAAAGCATGGAGTTGTGGTGAGAATCATATATGATGATTTTGGCAGCATAAATGCCATTCCGCCACATTTTATAAAGGAGATGGAGAGTATCGGAATACAGACCAGACGCTTCAATCCATATAAGCCCATGCTTTCAGTAATTATGAATGACAGGGACCATAGGAAGATACTGGTGATAGACGGACGTGTGGCTCATACCGGTGGTTACAATATAGCAGATGAGTATATCAACAAAAAAATCAGGTTTGGTTACTGGAAGGATGCCGGTATCCGTGTGGAGGGAGAGTGTGTAAACAGTTTCACGACGATGTTCCTTGAGATGTGGAATTATATCAATAAGGACAATGCTGTGCATGATGAATATCTGAATCCACACAATACCTTCAGCCAGTCAGAGAAAAGCGGTTTTGTCCAGCCGTTTTGCGATTCACCGCTTGAGCATGATGATGTAGGAGAGAATCTTTATGTGAGTATCATCTCAAGAGCTAAAAAATATGTTTATATTTTTACACCGTATCTGATACTTGGAACGGAGCTGTCACATGCTATGATATCGGTAGCCAGGTCAGGTGTTGATGTGCGTATTGTTGTACCTAAGATTCCCGATAAAAAGCTCATTTATCTGCAGACAAAAGCCAATTTCAGACCTCTTATCGAGGCGGGGGTAAGGATATATCTATATACACCTGGCTTTATACACTCTAAGTGTATAGTGGCAGATGATGATACTGCGATAGTTGGCACATGCAATCTGGATTTCAGGAGCATGTACTGGAATTTTGAGGATTTTGTATACATGTACAGGACTCAGTGCATCGGAAAAATAAAAGAGGATGCGATAGAGACGTTTGCGGTTTCAGAGGAGGTGTATGAGGAAAGCACAAATGATATCTCATTTGCAGGCAGGCTGCTGCAGAGTATTTTGCAGCTTTTTGCACCGCTTTTGTAAATGTGTCTGTAAAGCGTCTGATAAAAATCTGTTGAATAATGTTACAAGTTGTAATATAATAATCCAAGCGATTGCGTAAGCAACGCACGAAGAAACTGAATATGTAGCATAAAGGTGTCGGAGCAGACAAGCATTTGAATCTGATTTATGACAGGCGATGTGAAGCTGGCTCCGGTGAAAAGGGAAACAGGTGCAAATCCTGTACGAACTCGTCACCGTAATTAAGGAGTGACGGCCGATAGGTCACTGGGCAACCGGGAAGACGGCCGAAGCAATGATATATAAGCCGGGAGACCTGCCTTTGTGTTGTACGGAAACAATAGTGTTTCAAGCCACGAGTAACTGGCTGTACGTGATGAAATAATTATAATTACAGACAAGGTTATGATAGCCGTATAGTCTGGGTTAGAAGGATTTTGACATGTATAGCTCTTTGACATAATAGTACAAAGAGCTTTTATTTTTGACGCTTTAAATGTTTTCGTCTTACATATTTAAAACATGTGCAGCTTAATAGCTGCAAGGAGAATGAAAAGGAGAAAACATGAAAAAGAAATTAGTAGTAGTACTGATGGCAGCAGTTATGGCTATGACAGCAGTGACCGGCTGTGGCAGCAAGGCAGATGATGCAAAGAATGATACACAGGCATCTAAGGCTTCAGAGAGTGAGACAAGCGCAAACGCAGATCAGGAGGCAGCAATGCATGTGGCTGATTTAATCGATGCAATCTACGTGCAGGAGAGAACAGATGATACAGACAAGCAGTGCAAGGAGGCTAAGGAGGCCTGGGACAAGCTCACAGATGCACAGAAGGAGCTTGTAGAGGGAGAAAATGCTGATCCTGACTATTTCGGCAGAGATACAGGCGATGCTTCAAAGGATGATCCGAGAAACCAGGATGATATCGGCGAGAACGAGATTCTTGTAGTAAGCTTTGGTACATCC
>ENA-OPDT01000855-OPDT01000855.1-human-gut-metagenome-genome-assembly--contig:-NODE-855-length-10545-cov-1.637369_pt1 | contig 10545 bp, 5 predicted proteins | sample MGYA00241627_ERZ501517 | MGnify/ENA primary metagenome ERZ501517 (study PRJEB25962, sample SAMEA2042435) | human gut metagenome | biome: human gut; feature: human-associated habitat; material: faeces... | reverse complement strand
AAGCTGCAACGGCAAGGAGGCACTGGAAAGCATCTTCAATAAAACCCCGGACCTGGTAATAAGTGATGTCATGATGCCCGAAATGGACGGACTTACCTTATGCCGCAAAATAAAGCAAAATGTGAACCTGAACCACATCCCGGTAATACTGCTCACCGCCAAGACACGGGAGGAAGACAATCTGGAAGGTCTGGAAACAGGAGCCGACGCCTACATGACCAAACCTTTCCATATAGAGATATTGAGGAAAACGACCGCCAACCTGATCCGCAGTCGTGAACGGCTACGCAATACCTATACCGGACAACAGACCCAAGGGGATAAGGTACAACCAATAGAAGTACAGTCCCCCGATGACAAACTGATGGAACGAATCATGCGGGTCATCAACGAAAACCTGAGCAACCCGAACCTCACCGTGGAGATGATTACCACCGAGGTAGGCATCAGCCGCGTGCACTTGCACCGTAAACTGAAAGAACTGACCAACCAGACCACACGGGATTTTATCCGGAACATCCGACTGAAACAAGCGGCAGAACTGTTGTCGAAGAAACGGTACACCATAGCCGAAGTGGCGGACTTGACCGGATTCACCAATCCCAACAATTTCTCGACCGCTTTCAAGGATCTGTACGGAATGCCTCCCAGCATGTACATGGAACAGCATTTGAAACAGGATAAGAATAAGGAAGAGAACTGAAAATAATTTCCGGTTCTCTTTTCCACCAAGTACAGACCCAGTTTCCGCCGAATGCAAACTTTGCGGATACAATGGTATGAACAAATACACTTTTCCTACAAAACACTCTTACATATACCTATTTCACGAACCTTTCTTCAGTCCATTCAGTCGGCATAACTCACTATTACACAATGCATAAGGCTGACAGTAGTCCTTTCAGTCTGCTATCAGTCCTTTCAGCCGATGGAAAAATATTTCCCAAGCTCTTTCCTTACTTCAAAACATATCCGACAGGAACAGACAGACCCCATATCCACCAATCGCAAACTACAAGCAGCAACAAGCTGTACAAGTATCCTTTACCAGCCTGATGAATACCCTAATTCCTCTTGATAAATTTATCGTTTCACTAAGGTGATGAAATTGCATCACCTTAGTAAAGAATCCTCATCACTTAAGTGATAAAACTTACCCACCTAAGTGAAACAGTAAATTTATCAGAAGGAAGCCACATACTCATCAAACTGAAAACATATATTCTATGGGAAGATGATAACCTACCCAGCAGTCCATACCATAAAAAGACCGCCACTTCTTCCATCAGAAACAGAAAGAAACGGCGGGTACTCTTAAAAAACAAAAAATCAATCTCTGTATCCCGGATTCTGATAAGCGTCTTTTTCCTCCTCTGTCATTTCCATGCCATCCAACTGTCCTTGTGGGATAGGACGGAGATAATGGAACGCTTCGATGGTACGGCTGTAAGTCTGCGGATTGTGATCACCCTTGCCTCCACAAATCACGTAACTGTCAGCATATTCGTTCCATTTCTGAGTACGAACCAAGTCGAACCAACGATAACCTTCGCCATAAAACTCGCGGCTGCGTTCATCCAGAATATAGTTGATGTCAATGGTTGCCGGAGTGGCGGCTGTCATTTCAGCACTGAAATCACGATCCACTTCCTTGTACTCGGCATTGCTGTAAGTCCAGCGACCGGCACGGGCACGAAGCACGTTCACCAGGTCACGGGCAGACTTGCCGGCTTGTGTGGCAGCTCCTTCTACGGCAGCTTCGGCAGCAACCAGATAAAGTTCGGAGAATTTGGCGATGTTATACGGACGGGTACTTCCCGCATTGGGCTGTCCTGCTCCGGAGCCGTTGTCTGTACGATACGGGCCGAGTTTCCAAAGACCGGGATATACATAACGGCCTACCGCATCCAGTCCCAATACCCAGTCGGCACGACCGGGCAACGTACCTGCTCCCAGATTGCTTTTAGAACCTTCTCCTGCATAGTCTATCTTATCCATATCCTGGAATACGAAAGAGAATATAGGTTCACGTTCTTTCACTTTCATTCCGTTGGCATTGGTCACCGATTCCCAGTTCTGTCCGGCTGTAGACCAGTTGCCGCGATAAACAGTAGTAAAAGTACCGTCGTAACGGGAGTCGTTCACCTTGTCGGCAAACGTCTTGGTAAACACACCCAACCGTTTTGGAAACCCCCCCCACCGGAGGAGCCATACGGGTCCAAGGGCGGCCATAACACTGCTCGGCAATACGGTTGATGACAGCCTGATTATCAGCCGAACGCGCGTCGGTATAGTTCCAGTTCATCATCCATCCGGCAAAGTTATCGGGAGCACCACCGCCACCGTAGCTCAGGCTGCCACCATTATAATACTCGTCTTCCTGCGTATGGTCTGCATAGAGCAGGATTTCCATGTTACGGTCATTGGGTCCGGCATTCACCATCCAGAAGCTTTCCTGCAAACCGAAAGGACCGGGGGTCTCGATAGCAGTAACCGCCACATCGTATGCCTGCTGGAAGTACCATGCCGCATCGTGTCCGTCGGGGTCCGTACGCTGGCACTCGGGATAAGTAGGAATGTTATTCGGATTCTTCAGCCACCAGGCATAAGTCAGATAAGCCTTTGCCAAGTACAGGCGGGCAACGGTCTTGGTCACTCCACCCGTCACACGAGGATTAGCGGGCAAGTTCTCGATAGCGGTCAGCAAGTCGGGGAAGATGGCCTTGGTGTACACTTCGGGCACGGTATTGCGCACGGAGGTACGTGAAGGAGTGATATTGAACTTCAGTTTGCCGGAACCTAGGTCCAGAGGCACTCCGCCGAAGGTCTGCACCAACAGGAAATAATCGAACGCACGGAAGAAGCGGGCTTCGGAAACCAATGATTCATTGACTCCTACTTCGGCACCGTTCTCTATCACTCCGTTAGCGGTGTTGATGTTCGAGAAAGCGGTTCCCCACAAGGCGTCGGAACGGCAAGTCGTGGCAGTCAGGTTGCCTACTCCGGACAGGTCGGCATCCTTGAAGTTACCATCGGCACTCCATCCCCAGGTTGCCTCATCGGTTCCCGTCAGACAGGAATTATAATAATAAGCTTGTCCGTAAATATAGCGCAAGTGTGCATACATAGAGGTCACACCGCCTTCCACTCCCTTTTCTGTCTTAAAGAAAGTAGGATCATAACTGCTGCGCGGCTGCTCGTCCAGAATGTCTGAACAGGATGCTGTCAGAAACAAAGCCAATGCGGCTGTTCCCAAAACTCTTATTTTTGAAAATATAGGTTTCATAGTCATGCTTTCATTTAGAATGTTAAGTTAATACCGAATAAATAGTTACGGGTGGACGGTGAGTTAGTACCTACTGTCAGGAATCGTTTCTGAATACCTTCTGTCACAGCTACATTCTCGTTACCGTAAGAGTTGGTTTCGGGATCCAGTCCGGTTTCTTTATGGAAAGGAGAACAGATAATGAACGGATTCTGCACGGACAGGTAAGCACGCAGGCTCTGTATGCCCATGCGGGTCAGCCAAGCCTGCTTCTCGAAGTTGTAGCCCAGCGTAATGTTGCGTACTTTCCAGTAAGAAGAGTCAAAATAGCCCAATGTGCTTCCGTATTTCGGATTGTCACCACTCTGGATACCACCCGGTTTCGGGTACTTGGCCCCCTTGTTCTCCGGTGTCCAGTAGTCTACATCCACTTGTCCGCGACGACCGGTCAGCATATTCAGGTAACCGTTGCTGTGGTGCAGTGTACTGATCAGCTTGCCTCCGCAACGGAAGGCGGTGATAACGTTCAAGTCAAAGCCTTTATAGGCCACGCGAGTGCTGAAACCTCCTTGGAATTTAGGTTCCAAGCTGATAATCTGACGATCTTCGGGACCAATGGCGCGAGTCGGCTTGCCGCTGGCATCACGATCACCGGTATATTTCACTTTGATCATACCTTCATTGCCACCCGGCTCCAGAATGTCCAAGTATTGGAAATCGGGATCATCACTGTTCCATAAGCCTACTTTTTCATAGTCGTAGATACAGTCGATGGGATGTCCTACAAACCAGTTGTTCGCTTTATCATCTTTGGAACCCGAAGCCAGTTCGGTAAGTTTGTTACGGTTGGCAGACAGGTTGAGGCTTGCCTCCCATGTCCATCCGTTATGGTTGTCCAGAATCGTTCCGTTCAAGGTAAATTCAAAACCTTTATTTTCCGTCTTTCCCACATTAGCCATATAGCTGCTTACTCCCGAAGTGGAAGGAAGGCTTACGCTTTGCAGCAAGTCGGTGGTTTTCTGAATGTAATACTCAAATGTACCGGACAGGCGTCCTCTTAGCAAGGTGAAGTCCAGACCGAAGTTCCATGTAGAAGAGTATTCCCAACCCAATTCGGCATTAGGCAGTTCGGATACATAGTAACCGGTGACATAGCCAGTAGGACCGAAGTTATAAGGACGGGTTGCCAAGCGTCCCCAGGTCTTATAAGGATCAACAGCCTGGTTGGAGGTCTGTCCGTAACCTACACGCAGTTTCAGGATATCTATCCAGTCCACCTCGTCCATAAACTCTTCCTGACGAATGTTCCATCCTGCCGATACGGCGGGATAAGTGTGCCATTGGTGTCCCTTTGCCAAACGTGAAGAAGCGTCGGCACGTACAGTCGCCATCAACATATAGCGATTGTCGTAAGTGTACATCACACGACCCATCCAAGACATCAGACCGCTCTTCTGATAGTTCCAGTTGTCGGGGTTCACCGTAATGGTGCCTTCCGCACGCCCGATGTTATAGAACTGGAAATATTCGGCAGGAATATCCCGTCCGGCAACGTCCGAACGTGTATAGACAGTCTGTTCGGCAGAGTACATACCGACAACATTCAGCTGGTGCTTTCCAAAAGTACGGTCGTAAGTCAGCAGGTTCTCCACAGTCCAATTAGTCGTTTCCGAGTGGTTCAGCGAAGCGGTGGACGGAGTGTCTGCCGTAGTGCTGTTGATGCCTTCGCCAGTGAACGATCCACCTTTAGTAGAACGATAGTTCAAACCCAGGTTGACACGGTATTTCAAACCTTCCATCCACGGGCATTTCACTTCGGCAAACAGGTTATTGTACGTACCGAAGCCTTCGGTCTTGCTCAGCCAACTGTCTTCCAATTCTTCCACAACGCCTCTGGTCAGTACAAATGACTCATCCTGACTGTTGTATTTCACGGTACGTTTCAATGTGCCGTCCGCATTATAGGGGTCGGCGATAGGAGACATGGAAAGTACACCATACAGTCCGATATTGGAACCTTTGGTGACGTTATAGTTGGTATTGTTCACCAGTCCGAAGCGGAAATATTTTCCCACACCCTGATCGAAAGAACCACGCAGAGAGTAACGGGTATAGTTCTGAGTAGGAATGACACCTTGATCCTTATAGTAAGCCGCGCCAAAGCTATAGCCTCCACCGTTGGTACCACCGGACACGCTGACATCGTGGTTGTTTACATAACCGTCTCGGAACATCAAGTCCTGCCAGTCAGTATCCACATCGTCCGACTCGTCCACCGAATTCTCGAACTTGCCTGCCAGTTTACGCATTTCGGCAAACTTGCTACCGTTCATCATGGGATATTTGGAAAATACCTTCTTCATACCTGCATACCCATTGTAAGTAAACCGGGCGGGACTACCCTGTGCCCCTTTGTGTGTAGTGATCAGGATAACACCATTGGCACCGCGCGAACCGTAGATAGCAGTAGAGGATGCATCCTTCAAGATATCCATGCTCTTGATATCTCCGGGATTGATATCGGACAAATTACCCATAAAGGGGATTCCGTCTAATACTACCAACGGGTCGTTACTGGCGTTCAACGAACGGGTACCACGGATACGGATCTGCATGGAAGCACCCGGTGCGGAAGAAGTCTGCGACATATCCACACCTGCCACGCGGTTCTGCAAAGCGTATGTAATATTGGTGGCAGGCATCTCACGCAGCTTCTCTCCGCCTACCGATGCAATAGATCCGGTCACATCACTCTTGCGGGCGCTACCGTAACCAATCACCACCACTTCTTCCAAAGCTTTGGAATCTTCCTTCAATGTAATCTTTAAAGAACTTTTTCCCGCTACCGAGATTTCCTCGTTCTTGTAACCGACAAAACTCACCACCAACACGGCGTTTTTCGATACATTCAATGCAAAGTTACCATCAAAATCGGTAATCGTACCGTTGGTAGTGCCTTTTTCCAAGACACTGGCTCCGATGATGGCTTCACCACTTGTGTCCTTTACTACACCTTTTACCATCACGCTCTGTGCAAATGCCCACAAAGGAATGAGACAGAATAGAAGCATCAGCCCCACCGGCCTAAAATTCATAGCATTTTTCATTAATACATTAATTTAAGTTATACAAAAAATCAAACAGTCATTTATTTTAAGGTAGCATACATGCCTATCGTTGTTCCAGTAAAGCCTCCGGCAGTGGCCGTTGACAGATACCCAGCGTCCACATTCCTGCACAACACGTACCACACACCTTCCTGGCGAGCATAGTAGAAATCATAATGTGTTCCGCGCGAAACCACCTTCAGGTCGGTAAGCACTCCTCCGTCGTCCAAGCGAACGGAAGCCAGCACCTTACTTTCCCCATCGCCTATCTGCCTGAGGGAAATACATTCACCTTGATCATCCCTGCCTACAGCTAGGAAATATTGATGCTTTTCGTCCTTGAACAACAATATGCCCGCTTGCTCCGCCTTGCTCTGCGGACAGAACAACATACGTGTGCTGCATTCGAACTTATGATGCTGCAACCGGCGGCATATAAAAGCCGGCACCTTCTTTTCGGAAGCACTGACTGAATCACATTTCAAAGTGAGATAACCCGGAGTCTGGGAAAGCGAGTAAAGTCCGGTAGCAGGAGCACGCAAAGTCATCCATTCCATACCCAATGTTTGTCCGTCGAAACCGTCATTCATTTCAAAGTTTCCGAAGGTGGCAGATTCGTCACGCTTCACTCCTTCGCGGCGAACAATGACTGGCACCAGATCATCCCCCTGCGTCATATAGGGGAAACCATCCTCACTCCACTTAACGGGCATCATAAAAGTCTCACGTCCTAAATTCTCGAACGTGTTGTTTATGGGACGGCAAGCCAGAAAGACTGCCCACCAATCCCCTTCCCGGGTTTGAACCAAGTCGGCATGTCCAGCGCACGTCACCGGATTAGGACGCTCCGCATCCAACTGACGCTGGGTCAGAATAGGGTTGTTCTTCCACGGTGTGAATTTGCCCGTCGGAGAATCACCACGGAAAATTACTTCCGAATGCCATCCGGCTGTTCCACCCTCGGCAGACATCAAGAAGTAGTTCCCGTTTATTTTATAAAGGTGCGGACCTTCAATCCAGATGGGCTTGTCCTCCGGACGAGCTCCCTTGTTCACCAGAATCTTGCGCGGCCCCACCGTCTTGTCCGCATTCACATCAAATTCCTGCACACGGATGGTACGATGTCCGCTGTATTCAGGCTTGTTGTCCGGCGCGTCATCATTATTGACAAGGTAGGCCTTCCCATCTTCATCGAAAAAGAAAGAGGGATCAATGCCTGTCACTTCGGGCAACATAATAGGATCAGACCATTCGCCAAAAGGATCTTGTGTCTTCACAAAGAAGTTTCCAACCCCTACATTGGTAGTAACCATATAATAAGTCTTGTTATGCGGGTTGTAGGATATGGCCGGGGCAAAAATCCCTCCACTTACGTGTTGCCCCTCCATGTTGACTAATTGAGAAGGACGATTCAAGATATGCCCCACCTGCTTCCAGTTCACCAAGTCCTTGCTGTGGAAAAGAGGCACACCCGGATAATAAGTAAAGGTGGAAACAGCCAGAAAATAATCACCTTCACCATTGGTGCAAATGCTGGGATCGGAATACCATCCCGGCAGAATGGGATTATAAAAATAATCATCTCCCGGAAGCGGATTGGAAATATAGACATCATCCTCACCTTTATAATTAAAGTAATCGAAAAGAGCGACAGACTTTCCTACAACTGGCAAATCATTTCCTTTCTTGATCGAACTACATGAGGTAAAGGAGGAGCCCAACACCCCTAAAGCGATCAGCACGCCCGACCATCTTTTCAGCTTTTGTTTTTGTTTCATTGTCTTTCTAGTATTATAATTGACCAATTCCTTTACGGATTTCAGACGCAAATATAGAAAGTGTCGCCGAATATAAATTCTCTGCATGATACACGCATCTTTCGTAGAGTTACATCTTGCTTCAAACGTGTTACATGAATCTTTATTTGCGTTACAATACATACATAACATACTATATTACAACAAATTATAATTACGCCACCAGATACTGTAATTGAAGAACACGGATATAAAAAGACCGTTTGTAAGTCCCGGACGACGAACGGAATCTCTGCAAACGGTCTGTTTGGACAATGCCCGGCAAAGTAACCGGTCCAATCTGTCCGAATGATGTATCACTGATTTATTTTCAGACAGATTCTATGGTCTTTATTTTCCCTTCCGCATCATACTCCAATTCGCATACCTTTAGGCTACGCAACCAAGTGGTTCCCCCCGAAGGGACACAATCGTGATGAAACAGATACCATTTTCCTTTGTATTCTACAATGGCATGATGAGTAGTCCAACCTACCACAGGCTGCAAAATAACCCCTTGATAAGTGAACGGACCATACGGATTATCTCCTGTGGCATAGCAAAGCAGATGAGTGTCTCCCGTAGAATAAGAAAAATAATATTTCCCGTTGTACTTGTGCATCCATGAAGCCTCGAAAAAGCGACGCGCATTGTCACCGGCACTCAACGGATGTCCGTGTTCATCCAGAATAACCAAAGGCCGCGGCTCTTCGGCAAACTGAAGCATATCGTCCGAAAGTTTTACCACACGTGAAGGCAAAGCCGGTTCACCATCAGCCGGAAAAGCCGCCCACTCCAATGCCTTGTTGTTGCGATAACGCTGAAGCTGCCCGCCCCATAAACCGCCGAAATACATATAATAGTTCCCATTACCATCATCAAATACCGCCGGATCTATACTGTAGCTTCCACGCATGGGATCGGGCTGGGGAATGAACGGCCCTTCTGGGCAATCGCTCACCGCCACGCCGATACGGAAGATGTCGTTCCGGTCTTTCAATGGAAAATACATATAATAGTTCCCGTTTTTACAGGCCACATCACAATCCCACAACTGACGCCCGGCCCAAGGGACATCCGAAACTTTCAGTACGACTCCGTGATCAGTCACTGTTCCGTTCATCACATCTTCTGTAGAAAAGACATGATAGTCACACATGTCAAAATGATCACCATTGTCATTCTCCTCCACTCCGCTCTCGCGATCATGAGAAGGATAAATGTAAAGCTTTCCGTCAAAAACATGTACAGCAGGATCTGCCATATAGTCTCCGGGCACCAAGTATCTGAATTTCTTTTCCATATCGTTACGTTATTAAATGTTATGTTTTCCTATCAGTTCTTCCACAAAAGGTTTCGGCTGGCAATCACGGTCGAACAATAAAGGGTAATCCACACGTCCGGGCACAGGGAAATTATTCTTCCATGAGTCACCGTCCGTCACCCCCCACACTGTCACACGGGTAATGATATCCGAATGTTTCAGGAAAAGACCGAAAAATTCCTTCATCCGGTTATTCCATGCCACAGACACAGAGTCGGGCAAACCGTCGGGATAGGGATTCAAGGATTGTTTATAAGACACCGTATCCGAAATATTGGCTCCCATCCGTGCCGTGGGCAATGCACTCATATCCCATTCGGTTACCATCACCTTTACTCCGGTAGCTGCAAATGCCAGTATACTGGCTTCAAATTCGGACACTGACGGATAATCCATTCCCATGTGTCCCTGCATACCTACCGCGTCGATGCGCAGTCCACGGTCTTTCAGCATCTTTACCAATTCGACTACTTTGTCACGCTTAGCCTTCCCGTCCATGCCATAATCATTATAGTAAAGTTCGGCTTCCGGATCTGCCTCATGAGCATACTGAAAAATAAGCGGGATGTACTCTTCGCCTAATATCTCGTAAAAAGGAGATTTACGCCAGGAACCGTCCGATTCAATGGCTTCATTCAATACATCCCAGCCCTTTATACGCCCTTTATAGTGCGTCACAATAGTCTGGATATGTTTTTTTATACGCTCCTTCAAGATGTCGGCACTTACTGTTTTTCCTTGTTCGTCCACACAGAACCAAGGTGCCAGCTGTGAATGCCAGATAAGGCAATGCCCGATAACAGCCATATCGTTCTCCTCGCCAAAACGAACCAACCGGTCCGCTTCCGTAAAATCAAAACGGTCTTCCTCCGGATGAATCACTTCGCATTTCATGCAATTCTCGGCCACAATGGAATTAAAATGACGTTTTACCACTTTCGAGGCGTAAGTATCCTGACCTGCTGCCTGACGTACATTCAACGCTACCCCCATCAGAAACTTGCCCGAAGCTGCTTCCTTCAGCGAAGGACCCGGCTCGACCTTCCGGTCATT
>ENA-OPDT01000847-OPDT01000847.1-human-gut-metagenome-genome-assembly--contig:-NODE-847-length-10585-cov-1.459829_pt1 | contig 10585 bp, 9 predicted proteins | sample MGYA00241627_ERZ501517 | MGnify/ENA primary metagenome ERZ501517 (study PRJEB25962, sample SAMEA2042435) | human gut metagenome | biome: human gut; feature: human-associated habitat; material: faeces... | reverse complement strand
TGGACAAAATAATCCACTTTTGTTTTACTAAAAAGATAAAAATTAAAATAGAGGAAAAAATATGGGATTTGAAAAAATCAAAGTATATGCATTTGTAGGACCATCTGGAACAGGAAAAAGTTATAGAGCCCAAATGGTTGCAAGTGAAAATGACATAAATTTTATAATAGATGATGGTTTACTTATAAAAGATAATGAAATTGTTGCGGTTTTGTCAGCAAAAAAAGCACCTACAAAGATTGAAACAGTAAAACATGCACTATTTTTAAGTAAAGATGAACAAAATCAAATAGTAAAAGCACTAAAAAAATATAAACCAGAAAAAATACTAATATTAGGTAATTTAAAAACTCCTTTTGTATTTGATAGATTTTTTTCTTCAATAAATATATCTGCAGGTAAATAATTTAATTTTTCACTATCTTTTATATATAGATTATTATATTTACTGTCTGAAGGTATATTCATAGCTTCAAGTTTTGTAAATTGGCATCCTCTTAGATTATATACAGGAGATAAAGAATCATCCTGCATAATATAAACAATGCCTAATCTGTATATCTCATCAGGTCAATATCCTAAATAGAAGTATGTATTTAAAGGATTATAGTATTCTGTTTGTTCAACACTATCGTTTTGTTGAATTTTATAATCACTGTCTAAATATCCAATCGTTTCATTTTTTTGTGTACAACGTACATCAATATAATACGATATTGTTTGTAAATCTCTATGATTTAATAAAATTCCTTGAGTATTTCCAAAAAATAACATATTTTGGACTTGAGCTTGAGTCTTAACTGCTGTAACTAAATTATATTTAATATTTAATTGCTCCTCATCAATTTCTTTTACTTCCTCAAATCCATTTAAAGAAATTGTTATGGTGTTTTCAAGTATATCATAAGGTTTTATAACTTCATAACTTTTAGAATATTTAATTCCATTTAAATCACTTGAAGTTCTAGTATAATACAAATATACTCTAGAAAAAGTTGTATCAATATTACTTAATTTTAATTCAATTGATTTATCTGTTAACTCTTCTAACAAAGCACCATACATTGTCGTAATATCACTAATTGTACCATGATATATAGATACTGTTCCAGATTCAGCTACAATATCTGTTTTATTGTAATCATTATCTGCTAATTTAATATAAAAAGTATAATTTCCTCCTTTTAATTGTCCATAATTACTAACCTCTACTAACTGAATAACTGGTATACTATTTACATTTCTAAATAAACGTGTATCGCGATCAACGTTATTTTTATCGTATAAATTAGTTTGAGTAACTTGATTACGACTTATTATTTTATATTTATTGTCTTCTGTAACACTGAAACGAGAATTAATAATTCTTGGAGGATTCTTATCATCATTTATTATTAAATTTACTGTTCCGTCATAGGAAGGTTGGCATTCTATATCAACAGGATTATTTAAATCTATACCTAATTCTGTACTTGGTACTTCAAAATCTTTAATCTGATCAGAATAACTTATATCACTTTCTTGATATTTTACAGTTTCATCAGTACGATCGATAATATTATGTAATGGTTGATACTCATGTGCTAAATCTCCTTCTTGATTAAATTTAATACACTGTATACCTATTTTTGTCATATTATTTTTTAATTAGTTTAGGAATAATTGGACACGTACTAGTATTTGAATATACTCTTCAACAATTTCTGGTTCCATTATTGTAAAATCAAGTTTCAGCTAATTCTCCATTATAATCACAATATATAACATCATTATTTTTATCTCATTTTAGCATACTGACTAATCTATTTATAGAACTATTATTTACATTTACATAATCATCTCCAATTCACTTAATAGTATTTCAATTTTCAGAAGATGCATTTTTTAAAATATCAGAATAGTCATTTTCATGATTTTTTATATATTCGCTTATAGTGTTTTCGTTATCCGATATTCACTCGTTATATTTTGTTTGTATTTTTGAATCAATATTCCAATCTAATGTAATAGTATCTGGAACTTTCACAGTATATAAACTTTCAATGTTAATTATAGATTCATTTAATTTTCTTAAATTATTTGATTCAACTCCAAATTTACTTAATAAATCGCTTAAATTACTCGTATCGTTAATTAAATCATACGAACTATCTCCAAATTTATATAAGATTTTATTATATTTATGTGATACATTTAGAGACTTTCAAACAAATTGCCAATCGCCAGGTTCTACTAAATCACTTTTAACATTTACGTTTGCATAAGTTGTAGTCCCACCTTCTTTAATTAAGATTAGATATTTTCCTAATAACTGTACTACTTTATTAATTTCAGTTAATTGTTCTTCTACAGTTCCATTAATATTAAAATTTCAATCATATTGCTTATCAGCTATTTCACACGGAATAAATACAAAGGTATTTTGATTACCTTGTTTAGTTCTAACAAGAATAGCGTACCCTCCAGTATATGGTATATTATTATATATTGGATTATATCGCATATTAAACTTCATAGGATAAACAGCTTCTATATAAACTACAAATATACAATACTTTTTTCCAATTGTATCACTATTTATTAACATATCTCAATCTTCCGATGCTTTAGTTCACGTCTCAGCTATGTTTTCTACACTTTCTTTAGTTTCACCAGAACTTACATTTCATCCAGGAGGATTGATTCATGTTTTATCACTATTATATTTCTTTATTCTATTTAATGAACAACCAATTGTGTCTCCTGTTCCATAAAGTTTTATTCCTAAATCAGAACTAGCTAATTTTTGATCACTACTATTTTCAAATACATAATTTCCTGACATATAATGTATTAATGGAACTTCTATTTTTTGTATTATTGGTTCTGATTGATTAATAGCTTCAAAGGTACACGTTTGAATTTGCGTTCTACTAAATATTGTTTTATAGGTAAGATTTTCATCAATATTAAAAGTTCTTGATGGATCAGGATAATTTGTAGTTTTATTGTTTACAACAAGATCTGTTATTGCTCTAGAACTTTCATTATATTTATATGATAATGTTCTAGAAACTTCAATATTCTTAAATAATCTGCCTCTATTATAATTTGGCAAAAACTTTTCAAAATTATCAAGAGTAGCAGTATAGTCACAACTTAATGTTATAGAAGCTGTAAAGTTTTTAATATATGAACTAGAGATATAAGTTGAATATTCTGGAGCAAGAGTATTTGGAAATTTTGTAGAATCTAGCTGTGTTATTGGATCAAGTTGAAGATTGGTAATCTCAGTCTTAGAAACATTATAACCTGATCCATATGTAGCTAAATTTGAAATTCATTCATTTAAATAAATTTCATTAAAATCATCTCTTGTTGAGTAGAACGTATTTAATAACCTTGAAGTTATTAATAGTTTTGATTCAGAAATAATTTCTTCACTTGTGTCTTTATTATATAAATATATTGTGAAAGTATATATGTCATTTTCAACGAACTTACTATTCCATTCTATACTAAGCGTATTTTGTCCATATAGATTTATATCAATAATTTCTTGTTTTTCTTGTTTTTCTTGTTTTTCTTCAAAAACTGAAACTAACTCGCCATCATCGCTAAGTTTTTTAATATCATATTTAGCTATAATGTTACTATTAGAATTAAAAGGTCCAGAAATAAAATAATTTAAAGTAATTCCGTTATCATTAATTAAATATTTATATATGCTTAATAATGATATTGTATCTTTATTAAAGATATCTTCAGAAGATATATCTATCTTAGTTGTAAATTGATCATAAATAATCTCTTTAAGTTCTATTTCTTCGTTGACATCTTTATATGGTATATTTGTAACTACAGGAGTTACATATAGAGAAGTTTTTATAATCTCCGCATTTTGTTTAGTTTGTACATTTTTTGTAACAGTTAAATCTAATTTAATAGTTTTAACTTTTGTTTGAATTTCTGGATATTCTAATGTTGAGTGATTAATATCTGTACTTAAAAGTGCACCATATGTTTTTTCAGGATCTTCTTGAGTATTATCTTTATGTGTAATATTTTCTGAACCGTATGATATAACTTGACCTGTTGTTTTATAGGCAACCTCATCACCATCATAGAGAATTCTGAAATTTATATTCTTTAAAAGGTCTGTAGTATATAAATAGTCATCAGTTCAAACTTCTAAAGTTAATGTACATGTTAATGTTTTTCCTCCAAATTGATTATATTTTAAATTTGTTATATAAAAGCTCAATTTAGAGATATTTAATACTCTAGATTTGCAACAAATTCATCCAGGAGTAGTTCAATTAACAACGTTTCATAATTTTGTATCTGTTGTTGAAATTTTACCTGTTGTAATATCGCTTAAGGATATAGTAATTGGTATAAGTTTAGATTCTTCAGTAAAAACGTAATGAGATAATTCATATCAATTATTATTCCCAATTAATTGTGCAATATTTTCATTATATAAATGAAATAAATCACCTGAGTATAATTTATAATTGTCATCATTACTATATATCCAGGTTTTTAAAGATTTTTCAAATTCTGTATATAATTTATAATTGTATTCAAATGTTGGAAGTATCTCAATATTAGTTTCTTTTCCATCAGAATCATTTTCAGATATAAATATACGTTGAGGAGACGGATATGATCCGATTTGACATAAATCTTTGATAGGATTATAGGAAATAATATATATTATATTTCCATATTCTCTTATTCCAACAGGAATAAAATCAGATCCTAAACTAGCTAATGGGAGTTTATAATTACCCATATCGTTTTGAAGAACAAACTCGTTTCCATTATATGTGATTAAAGTTCCATTAATACAATCAGTTAATACTGTATTTGGAGTAGTTAATGGATTCATATCTTTAATCATTCCATCATTAAAAGTATTTGTAGCTTCTTGTCTAGACATAATCTATTCTATTATATTTGTTCAAAACCATCTTTTGTTCTTCTATAAATATATTTAATATTTCTAGTTTCATAATTTTTTTGATATAAGGTTCATCCTACATCTGTAGGAAAGTATAGCACAAAGAAGTGTTTTCTTCCTCTATCTAACATACACTCTTCTAAGATTTTGTAGGCATATATATAATCGAACTTAACTCTTTGTCTTCTTCTTCCGCGAGACTTAAACTGAGCTTTATAATTCTCAAATTCTTTATCAGTTAGTCCGAAATAGTATTCTCCATTAAATATTTTTTTAGCTCTTTTATACTTAATACGTAGCTTAATTTTATTCTTAATTCTTCAATAATGATAAAATATTAAATTATCTCTAAAGAATTTACCACAGTAAAGAGTAAAATAGGGGGATTTGAGTAACACATCTCCCCCATATACGTTATGTGTATAAAAAGATCTTAATCCAAATTTTAAAATATATTCGATTTCCTTTCTAGTTAATGAAGGGAATTTTTCTCATACTTTATCTACATAATCATCAACATATTTGATTTCCATTAGTAATACTGTTTACCTTTATTAATATTATCAATAAATATTTTCTTTAAGGCAGAATTTATATAAATTGGTTTTTCTCTATATCCGCCTTTATATTGATATCGATAATAAATTTGATATCCTTTAAAATTAGACATCAAATAATCAATATCATTAAATTTCCCCATATTGTACATATGTCTAAACGTTTCTCCCGTAAATTGCTTTACATGTATCATTGCTTCTTTATGTACAGTTGGTAATACAAATGTAATATTATTATTAATAATATCCAAAATAATCAAATAGAAACAGTATGTTAAAACCTTAGCAACTAAGTCTAGTTTGCTATCACCTTTACAATCTTTACCTCAAAATTTCTTTTTAGTAGTTAATCTAGAAATATTAAAATTATCAAATAAATCTTTTGAAGTAAAGCAGTATCCTGTTTTGTAAAACATTGATTATAATATTGGTTTGAAAGACTTCATATAACTTTTTCGATCTCATCTAGTTTTAACATCTAATATAGCATCCATATCGTTTTGCGTAAATTTAATAGGGATTCTTGCTGCACTACATGCTCGAAGTCATTCTCTTCTCGTTAATTCAGATAATTCAATTAAATTTTTATCTCTTAATGCAATACCTTGTTTATATAAATCACAATATCCAATATATGCAGCTAACGCAGTTACTTCTTTATCGTTTAGTAATGGTAATCCTTCATCATCTACTATTACACCATGATATATAATTATAACTCCTTTATAATCTCTATCAAATCTTAAAGAATTATCTTCTTGATGGTATTTAACTAATTTTCCAGGATGATAATAAGGATTATTTAAGCATTTTCAAGCTTCAACATAATTTTCAATAAATAATGTTGTGATTTGATTAAATACTGTTTGATTAGTTGTCATTTGTGCATCTAACAATGGTAGATGAACTGATTCAATTATATCGCAATTACAAGGTAATTCTATTTTTTTATCAATAGCATCTGCTTTATAACGGTATAAACGAGTATGTTTATTCCCAATTTTTTCTCAACCATTTAAAGCTATGTCTTCAAATGCAGTTGGAGTTAAATTTGTTCCGTATAAAGTTTGCGCTAAAGAATAAACTGAATTAAAATTATGTAGTTTCATTATTTAGGTTCTTGAGTATTTGGAGTTACAGGAGTTAAGAAAGCTTTATAATATCTTAACTTCTTTTCCGTTAGACGTTTTTTAACTTCATTAGAAATAGAAGATAGATTTAAATAATGTTCTGAATTACAACAACTGTATTGTTCAAGTTGCCTAGGGTCTTTAAATATACCTATAACAGAAATATATTTAACAAAAGGTACATTAAAAATAAATCCATCATACATCCCATTTTCATTAGGCGTTGTTTCGATATAAACATAGGGTTCGTCTGCTCCACGTTTCTTATATTTATGAAATTGATAAGATGTATCAGTATATATTACATATTGTTTTTGTCTATCAATACTTCCCACAAATTCAAGAGCTTTTGCTCCTAAATCATTAACAATTTGAGGAATTTCAAAGTGTAATGCTTTTTCTCCTGCTGAAAAATTACAACATCTGGCTAAATCTTTACAGTCGACCTCAATACAGTTAATTGCCAGCATCATATCTTTTAAAGAAATTAAGTTTCTTAGATATAATTCTTTAATTACAACTAAACGTTCTTCAATTACTTCATCTTCTAATTGTTCGATAGACATTGTTGGGGTTGAAGTAATTCCTCTTAAACCTGAAACGACATCATTATATATTGCACTAGCAATTTCATTTATTGTCATGTTATAATAATATTAAAAAATAAAGGCAAGACAGGAAAGAATCCCGTCCTGCCTTTAAAATAAGTGCATTTATTTTGAAACTTATTCTCCTGTAAGAGTAATAGTTTTGGTTGCTTCTGTAAATCCAGTTGCAGTAGCTTTAACTTTAACACTGCTTCCTGTAGCTGAAGATTTAACTTCTAACTGATCGCCAGTTAGTACAAGATTTCCACTGTCATTACCGTCAGGTAGAGACCATGTAATATCTACGGGAGCAACTTCTCCTCCCTCTACGTTATATGCATTAGCCATCAGAGTAACCGTACTACCTTTAGCAATGCTATCGTTTCCTATGATTTCTATAATTTTTTCTTTTGCCATAACATCCTCTCCAAATGCAGTTTTAAGTTTAGCTTCAAATGTTGCTTCTAATGTACTAGGAATATAGAATACATGATTAGTAATTGAAACTAATCTTTGTCCTACTGAACCAATACCGCTCAAATTCTTTCTTTCAGCGATATAACGGAAAGAATATTGTGTATAAAGTTGTCCAGGAACAGGCTTTTCGTCTCCGTTGATAGAATTGTATCGAGTATTTGGATAGCTTGGGAAACGAAGATTTTCAATTAACCAGTCACCAGTTGCAAATGGTACTTCATTGTCAGTTTTTGCTATAGTACCAACTACAGTCGATACTACATATTGACCTTCTGATGGAAGTACAGAATTTGGTTCATATTTTTCAATTACAACTGATTCAAACATATCAGTAGCATCAGTTGCTGTAATAATTACATCATCGTCATCTACAGTAACTGTAATGTACTTATTATTTTCAGGAAGTGCTAATTTAATTGCGTTAGCAATTTTTGTAGCCATTAAAGCTGCCGTATTGTCGGTGCTATCTCCAACTACTGTAAATTCAGCATAAATAGGCTTTTGAAACTTCCAAACTGCAGTTGCGTAATCGGCATAAAATTTAGAATTATTTTTCATATTAACTGTAACGCGATATTTACCTGCATTTGAACCTGAATTACCAGCTACAGCTGTAATTTTTGCGGTAGCTTTTGTGCCTTCAGTACCTTGAGCCTTATAAACTTTTCCGTCCGCAATATTTGTACTCTTATAGTCTACTTTATATTCACCAACGCGGAAAATTCTTAGTAGACCAGTAATTGCTTGTACGTTTTTGTCTGTTACGCTATTTAAAATAGTCTCTTTTGTGTAATCAAACATAGTTTTAAAAATTTTAAAATGTTATTTACTTAGTTATTGGAACTCCAGTTGCTATTGTTTGATTAATTGGTAAATTAGTTTGTAATCTAGGATCACTTGCGTTTTCTAAAACTAACTTTACTGTATCATTAATAATTTCATAGCAAACATATTCTGGAAATTCTAATTCAGCAGACTCACTTATACCTTCTATTTCAGTATAAGATAAAGTTATATTTTCAGGTTTTTTAATGTAATCTATATGTACATTATTTGGTCTGTAATAATCAACTTTATCCCCACATAATATTTCGATAGAAGAATTATTAGAAAAATTATTAATATAATAATATGGGCGTTTAACAGTTGGCTTCATATAAGCATTATTAATAATTTGTCCTAACATATCTGCTGTAGCTCTACGCGCACCATAATAAATTGGCGTACCTTTTGTAGTACACGGCTTTGTACCTTGTGATTCATATTCTACAACACAATTTAGTAAATGTAAATAATTATCAGGAAGATTTCCTACATAACGATTACTAAAATTACTTATTGTATTTGGTTGCAGTTCAATATTAATATGTCTTTTTAAGACTTTTAAATCATCTGTACTTTGTTGATTAATATCATAGTGGTTGTAAACTTTATTTATATATTGTTGGACGGCTTTTTTTACAAAGTAATTATAATCCTCCAACAATAAGCTGGGAGCGCCTAATTTGTTTATCTCTATAAGCACAGATTCATATACTTGTTTAGCCGTCATATAATTTTCTATTTTTTAGTATTAGTAGTTTCTGAGTTATTAATTAGTGGTTTATATTCAGGGAATGTTTGAATCTTAATCTCATCTAGTATTTGCTTATTAGCAGGATCTTTAAAGAAGAAGATAACGGCTTCATCATTTACGCCTAAGCGAACATCTCCATACATAAATATACCACTTACTTTCTTAATTATGTTTTTATCAGTAGCTTCAATAAATAATAAACGTAATTGCTGATCCTGTCCTGTATACAAATCGATAATTAAGTTAGGATTAGCTTCTGCTTTCTGATATAAGAAATCCTGAATATCTGAATCAGGAGCGTTATACATACGTTTACCTAAAAGCTTAACTTTAGTTGCACGACCTTCCGCAGAGTCTTGCTCGATAAAATTATTAGCTTTTGTAATAAGCTGAATTCTTTTAATGCGTCGTGCAGATTCTTCTCCAGGTTTTTCTACCCAAAATTCTGCTCGACCATAGCGATTTTTATCTCCATCTATAACTAGATTTCCTTTTTCATCTCTAGCGCCTCTCTCTTCAACAATTAACTCACTATTTTTAATAGCTTCCCATTTGTGCCTTTCTAGAATATTATCAAGGTTAAATGTAGTTCCATCTTCAACTAAAATTTCCATATCAGCAGGTATAAAACCAGCACGTTCTGGATCATTAAGGTCTTTTTCACTAAGAATCATTTCAGATTCTCCGTTAGAATTCATACGAACCTCTTTTACAAATGGAGGATACATTCCATTCTTATCTTTTACTGGATTGAACCATACAGATTTTACCTTACCAAAAGCACTTCTTAGAGTTATTGTATTTGCCATATTTATTCTTATTAAACTTGTTCTTATTTAAAATTTATCTAAAATAGTCTTAATCTATAAATTAATTGTAACTTCCCCTACACAATTATAGAGGAAGTTACAATTTATATTATATTAATTAGTCAGAGCTAACTAAAATAAATGAACGATAAGGATTGAATACGCCTACGCCTGCGTCTATATTGTTGTTAATCATTATATTACTATAATGTACAGACTATATCTTAATCCTTTATTCTATTACCGTTTAAAGGATCCTCCCCGTTTCAAGATAAATATCTTTACTCTACTCAGTTATTCATTTACGTTTTTCTCGTAAATTATCTTTTCGATAGTCGTTGAACCTTACTGCTATAACAGTCTTGGCTGCTGATTATCTTAATAAGACTTCCCAGCAATTAAAGGAGTATTTTACAATATTGTTACCAATATAGGGGACCTACGCTGCGTAATTTAAGCCCCAGTTAATATATTTAGAAGCTGCTACAGGAGACGAAACTTGAC
>ENA-OPDT01000816-OPDT01000816.1-human-gut-metagenome-genome-assembly--contig:-NODE-816-length-10799-cov-1.881050_pt1 | contig 10799 bp, 10 predicted proteins | sample MGYA00241627_ERZ501517 | MGnify/ENA primary metagenome ERZ501517 (study PRJEB25962, sample SAMEA2042435) | human gut metagenome | biome: human gut; feature: human-associated habitat; material: faeces... | reverse complement strand
ATCTTTTAAGCCTTCTTGCGATAAAGCCTTAAAAGTTCCTTTGTTTTCAAAACCAGTTAAAAAAGAACCGAATATGAAAAAGTTGATTATAGCAGCAGGACTACTTATGACAACGTCCGCCTATGCACAAACCGAAGTACTGACAGGGGTTACCCGAGGAAAAGACTATGGAGTGGTTTACAGTCTTCCCAAAACCCAAATAGAACTTGAAATAAAAGCCAACAAAGTCAACTATACTCCGGGAGAATTCAGCAAATATGCTGATCGTTACCTGCGACTGACCAACGCCGACCCTGAAGAGTACTGGGAACTGACTAGCGTAAAAGTGAAATCCGTAGGTGTGCCCAACAGCGAAACGACGTATTTCGTAAAATTGAAGGATAAGACAGTAGCACCGCTCATGGAACTGACAGAGGATGGCATTGTGAAAACGATCAATGTTCCTTACAGCAACAGCAGTGTAGGCAAAAAAGCCGCTCCCGCTCCCACAGTCCTCCAAAAGAAAGCAAATCCTCGTGAATTCCTGACCGAAGAGATTCTGATGGCTAGCTCTACCGCCAAGATGGCCGAACTGGTGGCTAAAGAAATCTATAACATCCGCGAAAGCAAAAATGCCCTTTTACGCGGCCAAGCGGACAACACTCCTTCGGACGGCGCCCAACTCAAAATCATGCTCGACAACCTCAACTTACAGGAACGTGCTATGACGGAGATGTTCTCCGGAACCTTGAAAGAAGAACCTCAGACGTTTACAATCCGCCTGACTCCCAAAGAAATGAACAATGAAGTAGCTTTCCGCTTCTCCAAACGATTGGGCATAGTGGCAAACGATGATTTGGCAGGGGGACCGTATTATATCTCCATAACCGATTTGAAGACTCCCGCCATTCCGGAAGAAGACAGTAAGAAAAAAGTAGACGGAGTTGCTTACAACGTTCCGGGACGCGCCCATGTTATATTAACAGGCAACAACAAGAAGATATTCGATGGTGAACTGCCCGTTACACAATTTGGTACTATAGAATATCTTGCACCTGTACTATTCAATAAAAATTCTACTATAAAAGTTTTGTTCGATACAGCTACCGGTGGATTAATCAAGGTAGACAGAGAAAGCAATTAGGAAATTGAGAGTCGAGAGTTGAAAGCAGGTCTGCATTGTAATACCAGATGGTAACTTTCAACTCTCGACTTTCAACTGAATGAATCCATCTTTCTGCAACTGCATAATGTAAGTAGTGACACGAGAAGGATAGTTATCTTCATTTTGGAAATGGTCGGTAAGCAGAGAGATTATCTCTTGTACGGTTCGGTTTCCATCTATCAAACGCCATACGGCAGTACCGTGTTCTTCCAGCTTCACATGAATATCGGCCGACATACTCTTCGGCAACAAAAAACGTCTCATCCAGTCGTACTTAAACCGAGGAAAGGAAAGTATCGCGTACTCCCCTTCCCATTCGGTTGTAATATGTCCGCACTGAACGGGAACAGTATCCAATAGGTTTACTTTTCCTTTTGTATCTGACATTACCGTTATCAAGCTTTGATATTAGGTTCTTCCAAACCAAGACCTTTCTTCTTGTCAACAACTTTAAGAATAAATCCCAGTACCAAAGCAGCAACGCCAAGACAAGCCAGCATTACAAGCGGTGCGGTGTAATCATACGAAACGGCAGCCTCTTCCGGAGTAATCACACCGTTCTTTAAATCAGCAACAAGCTGCGTATTGGTTTTATCAAGTACCTTTCCGATTAGAAGCGGGAAGAGCCAAAGACCAATATTCTGCACCCAGAAAATAAGCGCGTAAGCACTGCCTATAATCTTGGCATCAACCAATTTAGGAACACTGGGCCATAAAGAAGCAGGAACCAGTGAAAAACTTGCACCAAGTACCAATATAGTAAGATAAGCTATCACAACACCACCTACCGCATTATCTCTGAACTCAGGAAGAACAAACGCGAAAGTAAGATGGCAAAGAACCAGTAACATGGAACCTATCATCAGCATCGAAGCTGCCTTACCTTTATGGTCAACATAGTTGCCAAGTATCGGTGTTATACCTACAGCAAGCAAAGGGAAGACTGCAAATACTGTTTCGGCACTCTGACGCATATAACCCATATAACAGAAGACAGTGAGCAATACTCCGGCAAGGGTAAGCAAGCCATACTTCATACTTGCCTTCTTCATAAAATTACTTGCAAAAGAAGCACCCGCAACGACAAGCATAATGCAGTACTGAAGAATTGTCACCGTATTAGTAGCCCAGAAAGAGTCGGTGGGTACTTCCTTGAATACCAAATTACATTGCAGCATATTTACGGCATATTTCTGGAACGGGAATATAGCAGAATAATAAAGTACACAAAGAAGCGCTACCAACCAGAATCCGCCACTGGACAAAATAGTACCGAGATCGCTGATCTTGAACGGATCGTCTTTCTCCTCAGCCTCACCCGTCTGCTCGTCAAGTTTCTTATCCATGAAGAAGTAGACAATAAACATAATAAGTGCGATAAGCAATAGCACAACACCAAATGCCACTGAACGGGAAACATCAATAACACCCCCTAATTTAGCAAATACCGGAGAGAAAATCATGCAAGTGGCAACTCCCAAACGGGCAAGCGCCATTTCAGACCCCATAGCAAGCGCCATTTCACGGCCTTTGAACCACTTAACGATACCGCGAGACACCGTAATACCCGCCATCTCGACACCGCAACCGAAAATCATGAAACCTATTGCCGCAAATTTAGCTGATGCCGGCATACCTCTATAGAATGGAGAGATACCCAACTCATCGAAACCGGGAATATAATTCAGGTTGTTGGTAAACCAAGTTTGAAGTCCACTTCCCTGAAAAGCGTCTGTCACCGCATACCAATTGATGGTAGCTCCGACAAGCATCACAGCACCGGAAAGAATTGCAGTAAAACGTACACCCATTTTATCGAGGATAATACCTGCGAAAATAAGGAAAAATACGAATACATTAAGGAATGTCTCAGACCCCTGCATTGTACCGAATGCTGTAGAATCCCAGCCACGCGTGGACTGCATCAAGTCTTTAATAGGTGAAAGTATGTCCATAAAAATATATGAACAGAACATAGCAAATGCTAAAAGCAGCAATACCAACCAACGCATACCTGCCGAATCGCGTAGCGTCTGGTGAATTTTGTCAGTAGTTGTCATTATAATATTATAATATGGTTTATAATTTCAAATGAATCTTATCTGGCTACAAAAATAACCAAATATAAAAGACTATAAATAAAAACAGGCAGAATTGTACAACATAAATTGTACAACTCCACCTGTCAAGAAATTACAGTTATTTCTCAAAATTAATTTCCAGCCGGTTCTGCAGCATCCGTAGCAGCAGGAGCTGCTTCAGCCGGTTGCTCAGCTTTCGGAGCAGCTGTACCTACGGGCATATTGTACGGGTTCGTCTTCTCTTCTTGCTGTGCCTGTTCCAAAATCACATCACCGCCTTTGTGAGAAGCAGAAGGGATAACGTAAGCGGAAGCAACACTCATCACCACCAAAAACACAGCGAGACTCCATGTTGCCTTTTCCAGAAAGTCAGTAGTCTTGCGTACACCCATGATTTGATTGGATGATGAGAAACCCGAAGCCAGACCACCGCCTTTGGAATTCTGAATCAACACAATGAAACACATCAATATGGATGCGATCACCATTAAGATAACTAATAATAAATACATTTTGTTATTTTGATTTAGCGTTAATAATCAATTTCTCCAAAAATCTGATTTGGTCTGCAAAGTAAGCATTTTTTTTTGGATAATTCAAACTTAATTTTTTAATAATTTCAAGTGCTTTATCATATCTGTGCTGTTTAATATAGATTTTAGCCAAAGTTTCTGTAAAACAGCTATCATCCACATCTTCCTGACGAATCTGTCCATCATCATTTTCATCGTCTTCGGAAGTAGAATATTCGTTTTTTGAAAGGGAAGCGGAGAAAGTCTCTTTTTGCTCGGAAATCACTTCCTTATCTTCAAGAGATGCCTCCTTTTCTTCCGGAGATACGAGAACTTTCTCAGGACATACCGATCTTTCAAATACAGATGATTCCGACGACTCGCTCTTACGTATAAATCCATCTATCAGTTCGTGTCCGCGCAGTTTAGGGACTTCCTTCCCACCGGTTGGTTCAGAATCATTCTGTCCGTCATCCTGCAACAGATAAGTTGTGTAATCCATTGCATAATCCAATTCTGTAACCTGCGAATGCTCTTCGGGAACTGTTGCCAGAAAAGCATCTATCAAAGAGAGTGTACGGTCTACATTAGGTTCTTCTTCCGGCACTTTGGAAGAAAGTAAAGGTGACTTTTGTGATTTCAACCTATAGCGGTCACCTTCTATCAAATAAAACAATACACGTCTGTCTGCCACATACAGAACAGCCTTACGCAGCTCTGCTCCGAATGTGACATCGTGCAGCAAATATAGATTCTTAAGATACAGCAGCCGAAGCGACTGAAAATAGGGATAACGGACCAGCAGAGTACGAAGCTCGTACAAAGTATCCTTGTTCAACATTTCAGGATGCTGTATCCATTGTTGCAAATAGGCAGAAGTCATTCCTCAATTACCAGTTAGCTACGGTTGAATTAAATATTTGTTCTGTGATATCCTTTATCATTTTACTTATCAGATCATCCTGCACATCAGTCAGCAGCAAGGAGGAATCATAAGTCTGGAAAGCGGAAAACTGTTGTTCAAAATCTTCCTCATGATTGGTATTGTTTACATAACGCACGTTTACGGTCATAGTCAGCTTCACTTTAGAAGAATAGCCATCAGCTGCTACAGCTTCATTGTATTGGTTATAACCCGTTATCTCACCGTCTATTTCCAGATCGCCGTTGGCATTCACCAATTGCAAACGTGTTTGCTGGATAAACATATCCTTAAGTTTCTGGTTAAACTCCGTAGTCATGGGAGCATACACGTACTCGGCACGATTAGGAAATTCGGCAATTGTAATAGTCTTCACTTTGCTGTAATCAATAGAACTTATCGGAGCAAGTCCCATAGAGATGCGGCAGGAAACTACCACGCACACCAAACCTGCTAACGCCGATATCAACGTTATTTTCTTAATCCAATCCATATTCTTTTATCTTTCTGTATAGCGTACGCTCCGATATATTCAAATCTTTAGCCGCACTTTTGCGCTTTCCGTGATGCTTTTCAAGTGCCTTGCGTATCATTTCTTTTTCCACTTCATCCAATGAGAGAGATTCTTCAACATACTCTTCCGTGTCTTGAATATCCTCATCTACTTCCTGAGCTGATTTCACGGAAGGGTGTATTATAGTAGGCACTCCGGCAGCAGGTACTGAAGCTACTACCGCTGGAGCAGATGCATAATAAGCAGTAGGTGTCGCACCCTGATTTCCCATAGTTGCCCGTTCGGTCATAATTTCGTGTACCAGTTTTTTCAATTCGGTGACATCCTGGCGCATGTCAAAAAGCACCTGATACAGTATTTCGCGTTCGCTTTCAAAACTTTTACTTTCATTCTTTACACCAAACAAGGCAGGCAGGCGCTGCACATTGCTCTGTTCGGGCAGGTAATTCTTCAAAATAGAAGCGTTGATTTCACGATTGGTTTCAATAATGGAAATCTGTTCCGTTATATTCTTCAACTGACGCACATTACCGGGCCATGGATATGTCAGCAGCACTTGTTTGGCATCATCAGTCAGCTGAATGGCAGGCATACGATACTTTTCGGCAAAGTCTGATGCAAACTTGCGGAACAGTAACACAACATCCTCTCCACGTTCGCGTAAAGCCGGCACCGGAATAGGCACCGTATTAAGACGGTAGTATAAATCTTCGCGGAAACGCCCGTCAGCAATTGCTTGTGTAAGATTCACATTGGTAGCAGCAACAATACGTACATTCGTTTTTTCAACTTTAGACGAACCGACTTTAATAAACTCACCTGTCTCAAGCACCCGAAGCAAACGAGCTTGTGTAGGCATAGGAAGCTCCCCCACCTCATCAAGAAAAATGGTACCGCCGTCAGCCTCGCCAAAATACCCTTTACGTTCGCCGATAGCACCAGTAAAAGCGCCTTTTTCATGGCCGAACAGTTCCGAATCAATCGTTCCTTCGGGGATAGCCCCGCAGTTTACAGCGATATATTGTCCGTGCTTTCTGCGGCTGTATTGATGGATAATCTGCGGAAAACTCTCCTTACCCACACCACTCTCTCCGGTAATCAGCACCGACAAATCAGTAGGAGCTACCTGAATGGCGATATCAATAGCACGCATCAATGCCTCGTTATTGCCAATAATACCAAAACGCAGTTTTACTTGTTGTATTTCTGCTTTCGTCATACTACAAATCCTCTTCTGTACTATCAAGTTTCAGCTTATCGCTGTCGTCACGTCTTTCGTAATATTGTTTCCTCAGGGGATTGGCATGTGCTTCCTGCTCGCGCATACGGTTACGGAACACATCGATTGCCACATAGACAGCCTGCCGGAAAGAATCTTCGGAAGCGATCCCTTTTCCTGCAATATCATAAGCCGTGCCATGCGCCGGTGAAGTACGCACTACCGGAAGACCGGCCGTATAGTTTACACCTTCATCCATAGCCAAAGATTTAAAAGGAGCAAGTCCCTGATCGTGATACATTGCTAGTATACCGTCAAAATGAGTAAAGTTACCGGAACCCATAAAGCCGTCAGCCGGATAAGGGCCATAACACAATATGCCTTTCCCCGCCAATTCTTTAATGGCAGGGATGATTACTTCCTGCTCTTCCGTACCCAATAAGCCTTCATCACCGGCATGTGGATTCAGGGAAAGTACAGCAATACGCGGTGCTCCGATACCAAAGTCCTGCTTCAACGCACGGTTAAAAACGAGCAGTTTCTCCTGTATCAACTCTTTCGTTATAGTCGATGCTATCTCCCGTACAGGAATGTGTCCTGTCACTAATGCCACCCGTAAATCATCTTTCATCAGAATCATCAAAGCTTTTCCGCCATCACCCAACTTCTCTTCGATATACTCCGTATGTCCGGGAAAAGAGAATTCTTCCGACTGAATAGTGTGCTTATTGATAGGAGCCGTAACAATAACATCAATCAGCCCCGCTTTGTATTCTTCAATTGCCTTCTCCAAAGCGCCAAGAGCAGCTTTACCAGCCTCCGGATCAGGTTTGGAAAACTCAACTTTTACTTCATCGTCCGTACAGTTCACTACACTCAGACGATTGGGGACAGCTTCCGATGCCGAGTTCACAATACTGAAATTAGTCGGCAAGTCCAATGACTTGCGGTGATAAGCAGCTACTTTGGGTGAACCGTAAATAATCGGGGTACATAACTCCAACATCATCGGATCCGAAAATGTTTTCAAAATCACTTCATACCCAACTCCGTTTATGTCTCCCTGAGTTATACCGACTCTTATTTTATTATCTTCCATCCTTATTTTTCTGTTTTAGTAGAATCTTTTTTTGTTACTGCCAAAGGCATCTCATTTCCTTCCTGTTTGCTTCCGGGCAATTTAAGCGTATACAATGACGCTTCCATCTGACGTACCAGATTACGTTTCATCTTATCGGGTGAATACACAAATATCTCGGATACGATAATGCGCTGATTAACTTTATCCAAACGGACATGAGATACATACGGACCACCCATAAAATCGCCTTTCACATGCCACAAGCCACGAGCTTCCAATGCATATTCGTCCTGTACATTGATAGGACGTACGTCTGTCATCAATGAATCGGTTTCCATATACATACCCTCCCTTGCACCAGGAATATTAATCTTCATCACAGAGTCACGCTTATGCACGAAATACTCTTTCGTAAATGTATCCTTGTCGGTATAAGGATAGGAATAGATAACAAAATTTTGATCACCTGTAGCAGCATTCGTACCTGCCCAAAAGAAGTTTTCTCCCTGCTTAGTCGCCGTCAGTTCACCCGGAACCCATACGTCACAATCGAACATACTCTTTACTTTCGTAGAAACATAGTCACTGTGTTTGTTTTCCAGCACTGCAATCTGGCGGTTCATTTCAGCACGGGTAAAGAAATCCACAATTACTTGCCTGTTCTCCTCGACAAACTTCTCAAAAGAGGCTTCATCCGGTGCCTGAATAGTCAGGATAGATTGAGGTGCAGCATATACATTCTTCGCATATTTGAACTTAGGCTGTGTATACAGATCTTTGTTCACCTCAACAATGATAATATTGCGGATCAACTTCAATGTAGAGTCATAGTTTGCCGGAGAAGTATACATAATACGGAATGAACGTTCCGACTGGGGAAGCCCAGGTACGTCAGAATCAAGTACATCATAGAGAGCACGACCGGCAGGACGCTCCCACAACCCTTGGTCAATCACTACCAAAATTTCATACGCCCGACCACTGGATGTCGGAGTAAACACACCCTTCTTGCCATTACCACATGCTGAAAACAATGCAGTTATCAGGGCCATACTCAAATAAAACAGGTGTTTCTTCATACATTTATATGTTTTAGTTATTACAAAACTACGAAAAAGGCGTATAAGCTTGGCGTCAAAGTTAATAATTTATATTAATTCTTCTTTATTCTCTTCCTGTTTAGCAGTCGAAAGCATACCGCATGCGGCAAATATATCCTCACCGCGCGAAGCACGAATCGTAGTAAACAGTCCATGCGATGTCAGATAATCACGGAATGCTGTCATTGTCTCCATATCAGCACCTTCCAGATTAACTCCCGGAATAGCATGAAAACGAATCAAATTGATACGGCAGTCCAGCCCCCGCAATAATTTCAACAACTCCTTGGCATACAACAAAGAATCATTCACTCCTTTAAAAACAATATACTCGAAAGATAGTCTGCGCTGTTTACTAAAATCATAGTTTCTTAACAAATCTACAATCTCAGTAATGGAAAAAGCCTTTTCGGCAGGCATCAGTTCACGTCGTTGCAAAGGCACGGGCGAGTGCAGGCTGACTGCCAAATGACAGTCTGATTCTTCAATGAAACGCTGCAACCCCTTACGAAGCCCGACAGAAGAGAGTGTAATCCGCTTCGGACTCCAACCGTATCCATAGGATGATGTCATTACTTCCAGCGCCTTCAAAACTTCATCAAGGTTATCCAACGGTTCTCCCATACCCATCATCACCACATTGGTCAGTTTATCCCGTTCGGGCAAAGAATTTATCTGATTAATAATCTGATTAGCGGTCAGATTGGCGGTGAAACCCTGCTTACCTGTCATACAGAACTTACAGTTCATCTTACATCCCACCTGGGAAGATACACACAACGTAGCCCTATCTTCATCCGGAATGTAAACGGCTTCAACATAATGTCCCTCTCCGGCACGGTAAAGATACTTCACGGTACCGTCTACCGACCGCATGGCATCCACTGGTACTTCACATCCTACTTCGTATATCTCTTTCAACAGAGCCCGATGTCTTAACGACAAGTTTGTCATTTCGTCTATGGAAGCTACTTTCTTGTCATATAGCCACGCAGCAATCTGCTTGGCCGCAAATCCTGGCAGCCCCAGATTCTTTACGACCGTCTGAAGCTCGGTTAATGTAAGGCCTAAAAGAGGTTGTTTCATTCTAACTGTATATTTACGATAAAAGATAGTTTATTTACTGATAAATTATCCTTTGCAAAGGTAGGAATAAAGTTGCACAAATGAAAAAAGCCGTTCGACATTTATCGAACGGCTTCCCCAAGTATATAAAATTATTCTACTTTTATATTATTAGAAATACAGATAACGGCTATCTTTCACATTGGCATTCAAGTATAAATCATTCATGAACTGATTTGCTATACGTGCATGCATACCTTCCAATGTAGCTTCTTCCGTTTCCTGGTTATAAGTTTCATTCAGTTTTTCCTTAGCATAAGGTTGAAGAACAAATACACCACCATTACCCTTGATAGGTGCGCTCAACTTGTTTAATTCAGCAATTGAAGCATATGCCCCTACCAAAGGTTCGCTACTACGCAATGCCGGGACATAGGCCGGAGCAGCGAAAGTAACATGCTTTACGGAGTCACTCACTGCATTTGCCATATTCTTATATTGGTCAAAAGTCGTTGCACCGGCAGCTTTCATATCAGCCATGATTTTCTCTGCTTTCTTATCACGAAGAATTTCGCTTCTCAACTGTTCTTGTACCATAGACAACGGACGGTAACCTTCAGGAATGATATTCGTAACAGCCACCACCATCATATGGTCACTTTCGCCACATTCATACAGACCTGAAACCTCACCTGCTTTTGCTGCAAATGCCCATCTCAAAGCTTCTTTCGTACCTTTCACACCTCCGATAGCGTGCTCCGAACTGTACAAGTCAGTTCTATCCAGCAGTCTGTACCCTGCATCTTCTGCATTGGCAACCAATTTGTCCAAAGTATTGTTAGCTGCAATGAACTGACTGAAGTCATTGTATGCCTTGCTATAAGTTTCCTTGCTGAATTCAACCGGACGCTTGATAACGGCTACTTTATATTTATCTTTCACAGCTTTTTTATTCATCACTTGCAAGATAACGTTTGCCTGTCCCAAAGCGAGGTTAGCCAACTCATTCTGACCCAAAGTAGTGATGGCTGCAATATACTTCAAATTATCACCGTCCACTTGAGCACCTTCATAGTTGGCAGAAGAAATCCATGTTGCCTCACCTGTCTGACCGTACTTCTTGGCAATTTCGGCAAAGTCTGCACCGCCTTTAATGGCTGG
>ENA-OPDT01000802-OPDT01000802.1-human-gut-metagenome-genome-assembly--contig:-NODE-802-length-10910-cov-2.477384_pt1 | contig 10910 bp, 9 predicted proteins | sample MGYA00241627_ERZ501517 | MGnify/ENA primary metagenome ERZ501517 (study PRJEB25962, sample SAMEA2042435) | human gut metagenome | biome: human gut; feature: human-associated habitat; material: faeces... | reverse complement strand
CCTCTGGCGTCACCCCTTCACGAACCGAATCACGTTCCAGCTGGCAGCAGGCAGAACGAGGGGTTCACCGGGCTTCGGGCAGGGGAGGATGACCGGCTTCACCACGTCCGGGGCGGATTCTGTGTTCTCTGCCTTCATGTCGTCGTGGTGCAGGACGGAGTGCATCGCGGGGCGCAAATCGCCGAAGGAACGCAGGTCGAGGTCAAGCACCATCGGCTCGGTCAGGTCGCGGTTAACGGCGAAAATCGTCACGTTGCCCGCGTCGTCCATCACGGCGGCGGCATCCATGTCCGGTACATCATTGTAATGCTTGGTGTCGTGCTTGCCCGCCACAATCTTCGGCAGCAGCGACGTGCCGCGGCCGTACATCGACGCATCCATCATCGGGTAGAAAATCGTCTGCGCCCACGCGCCGCCGTTTTCGCGCGTCATAATCGGCGCAATCACGTTCACCAGCTGCGCCAGGCAGCCAATCTTCACGCGGTCGGCGTTGCGCAGCATCGTGATGAGCATCAGACCCACCAGCAGCGCATCCTCGAAGTTGTACACGTCCTCCAGCAGGTGCAGCGCTGTGCCCCACGGCTTGTTCTTGTACAAATCATGATCCTGATTCTTGGAGTGATACCACACGTTCCACTCGTCCAGCGACAGGTTGACGGTCTTCTTGGAGTGCTTTGTGCCCTTCACGCCGTCGCAGATGGCGGCGACGGTCTTGATGAACTCGTCCAAATCCATCGTCGAAGCGAGGAAGTCCTGCGTGTCGTTGTGCGGATTGCCGTAGTAGCGGTGCAGGGAGACGTAATCCACGTTGTCGTACGCCTGCATCAGCACTTCATGCTCCCAAGTGCCGAAGGTGGGCATGCCTGTGCCGGACGAACCGCACGCAACCGTCTCGATGGTGGGGTCAACCCACTTCATGACCTTCGCGGCTTCGTTTGCCTTGCGGCCGTACTCGTAGGCGGTTTTCGCGCCGGTCTGCCACGGGCCGTCCATTTCGTTGCCCAAGCACCACAGCTTGATGTCAAACGGGTCTTTCGCGCCGTTCTTGATGCGCAGGTCGCTCCACGCAGTGCCGGACGGATGGTTGCAGTATTCAACGACGTACTGCGCGTCGAGAATATCACGCGTGCCGAGGTTGATGGCGTACATGACCTCCGTGTTCGCCTTCTTCGCCCAGTCGACGAACTCATGCAGACCGAATGTGTTCGGCTCGGTCGTCTTCCACGCAAGGTCGAGGCGGCGCGGACGCTGCTCCTTCGGGCCGATGGAATCCTCCCAGCGGAAGCCGGAGACGAAGTTTCCGCCCGGATAGCGCACGACAGGCACGTTCAGCTTGCGCACCAAATCCAGCACGTCGCGGCGGAACCCCTGTTCATCCGCCAGCGGATGGGCAGGCTCGTAAATGCCGGTATAGACGGCGCGGCCCAGGTGCTCAATGAACGAACCGTACAGGCGGCGGTCGATGGGGGAGATGATGTAGTCCTTGTCCAGAATCAGCTTGGACTGTTTCATGTTGATTGCGTCCTCCTTAATATATAGGAAGAAAAATTCTGGGCGGCCAGATGCTTCGGAGGAATGTCCGAAAATCGCCCATTCAATCCGTTTCATTCGACATGGGATTGGAAATTCCTCTTTCAAAATGGGTGCGGCGAAAATTTTCAGAAAATATTTTCGGGAGAATCATGCAGGGATTTCCGGACTTATGGCGAAATGTTTGTGCAGAAACCAAATCTCCTGCTTGGCAGGATAAAACGGAGGAAATTTATGCCGCTTGCACAGTTGCCCCCGATGGGCTGGAACTCTTGGAACACGTTCGGCTGGCAAATCAACGAACAATTGATTTTTGAAATGGCTGACCTGATGGCTTCGCAGGGCTACCGCGAGGCGGGGTATGAATATCTGGTCATCGACGACTGCTGGAGTCTGCGCGAGCGCGGCAAAGACGGCCGCATCGTGCCTGACCCGGAGAAATTCCCGCACGGCATGAAGGCGGTTGCCGACTACGTTCACAGCAAGGGACTGAAGTTCGGCATGTACTCCTGCGCGGGCGTGCGGACGTGCGCGGGCTATCCCGGTAGCTATGACCATGAATTTGTCGATGCGCAGACGTTTGCGGACTGGGGCGTGGATTTCCTCAAGTACGACTTCTGTAATTTCCCGCAGTCCGGCAACTGCAAGGCGCGCTACCTCACCATGTCGATGGCGCTGAAGGCGACCGGGCGTGAAATCCTCTTCTCCGCCTGCAACTGGGGCAACGACGAAGTCAGCCGCTGGATTCGCTCGGCAGGCGCGCACATGTATCGCTCTACCGGCGACATAAACGACAGCTTCCGTTCGTTTGCCGATATCGCGCTCAGCCAGATCGACAACCTCGCCTATTCCGCGCCCGGCTGTTTCAACGACATTGATATGCTCACTGTCGGTATGTACGGCAGAGGAAATGTCGGCTCGGTCGGCTGCTCTGACGTTGACTACAAGACACAGTTCGCGCTCTGGTGCATGTTCTCGTCCCCGCTGATGCTCGGCGGCGACCTGAGATGCATGAACGACTTCTGCCTTGATCTCGTCAAGAACGAGAGGCTCATCAGAATAAACCAGGATGAGGAATCACGCCCGGCGTTCGTCGCAACAAAGAGCTGGAACGACAAGATAGTCTTTGCAAAACTCCTTTCAAATGACGAAATCGCCCTTCTTTTCGTCAACTTCAGCGAGAGCAAGTGCGGCGTTCCGTTCTATTTTGAGAACATAGGCATATCTGCCGCCTCCGGCTACGGACTTGAAATGACCGACGCGTTCACGGGCGAGTTTATCGGAGTCAAGAAGGAGTTCATGCAGATGCATCTTGAGGCTCATGACTGCGCCTGCTTCATCTGCAAGCTGAAGAAATGACATACTGCATCAAATGTTCAAAGCTGCTGACCAATGACGACATCGGTTTCCACCGCAAGATGGTCAACCGCGGCGCAAAGGAATGTATGTGCATCGAGTGCCTGTGCGATTATTTCGGCATAAGTGTTGAAAGAGCGCACGAGATGATAGAGCACTTCCGCCAATCTGGCTGCACACTGTTCTTATAAAAAGGAGATCCGCTGTGAGAAATCACAGCGGATCATTTTTGTTGTTATTTCTGAAAGGGCTTGACGATATAGTAAAGTATCAGCTCAACACCGTCAACAAAGTCTGCCCCCATCTTGTTGAGATTTTCTTTTGCTCTTTCTTCTCCCGAGCCGCCTGTCCAGTCGAGCGGATCGGAGATAAGGAGTATCTTAAACGTAGTCTGAGCTGTAACACCCTCATAATCGCCGATGCCGGTGACGGTAACAGTCGCCGTGCCCTTCTTGACATTGTCAGAATAGGCAACTGTGTAATCAACGCCCTCGGTCAGGACTCTGTCAAGGCACTTGACGGTGACTTCGGGAGTGATCTCAGAACCGGTACGCTTTTGAGACGGAATATGGGCAATTGTGAAGCCCTCATTCTTGAGGGTGAGGGTTTCGGCAAGGAACGGAGTTCTTATGTTGATGAACTCGCGGATATACTCTATCTCTCCGTCATACTGATTGATTATTGCGGCAAGATCCGTTGTTCCATATGTATTCCAGCGTATTGCGTTCATTACCGCAGAGCTGCGAATGCTGTTTGCAAAATCGTCAAATGTGGAGGCCATAATCCTCTGCACAGCCGGAACGAAATTGCTCTTCATCTGTTCTTCGACGGACTCCGCGAATTCCGCGTGTCTGTAAGCAAGGGCAAAAACGTTGGGTGTAGCCTTAACGTCGTTGCTGCCCATGAGCGAATCATAGAACAGGTTTCTAATCTTTGCGTGGATATTCTTGGGATCGGTCAAATCCACTCCGTCTCTCGCGCCGTGGGCATTGCCGAGACACTCGTCGAAATCCCAAATCGGGCCTGCTGCCAGCTTGCTGTCAAGATCCTTGTAGAAGAAGGCGCTCGACAGACCGACATCCCAGTTACTCGACCACTCCTGAATAAAATATGCTCTCGCAAAGGATGTTACGTCGATATAATCCGACATTTTTTTGCCGAGATCGTTATATCCGTCGCTGCTGTATAATGCGTCTTCGAACTCCTGCCAGTAGCGACTGATATATTCAACCTGCGCCTGCGAAGCGTATTCGGGCGATTTTATAACAACGCTCTGCGACTTTTTGGTTACAAATCCGCTTGCCTCGGCCTCATATCTCTCGCTGAAATCCAGCTCAAGAAGATATCCGCCGGTGATATTTTCGGGATTGTTGGGAATATCATACCACTTCTGAGTATTCTCAAGATATCCGCTGAATCTTGTGCGGACGCCGAGAGGCGAAAAGGTTGACAGATCCACCCCGCCGTTCGCATCCTCTGTAGCTTCTTCCAAATCAAAGATATCAACGCGGTTCTTGTTTATCTCGACTTTTTCGGTGATGAGATAAACTCCCTGATATTCGCCGTTAATATAGAGGTCTATACTTCTGCAATCCGGACTCTCTTTCATGCCGATTTCACCGCCGAGGGTATAAACCAGCTGGTTTCTGAGAAGGCTGTTTTCGCCGTGGTTTGCAATCAGGCACCAGCTTTTCGCTTTTTCCATGCCGAAAAGCTTTGCTTTGGAGCCGAGCTTGATGTTGTAGGGCTTTTTCGGATAGCCCCAGGTTGAGTTGCCTCTGCCCTTCATTGAAGCGAGCCCTGCATCATAGTCTACCTTGCCATTTGAGTTAATGGCGAGCATGGTGCAGCCCTTTTCCTTGTGGGACTTGTCGGCGTGTATTCTATCGAGTCCGCCCTCGGGAGTGTTGATAAACATTGTCGGGAGCTTGCTCGAATTGAGGAACACTACCGTGTACTTCGCATCTCCGACGGTAAGAACAAACTCGCCGCCGTTTGCAAACATTCCTGTCTGCGCGCCGCTTTCGAGCTTGACTCCGTCACACATAACGTCGTCTGCCGCAGTGAACCAGACCGTTATTGATGAAAGGTCGGATTTTGACGGCATGAACATATAATATTTGCCATCAACGTCGCTCTTCCACCATGAGACGGTACCGAGTGCGGCCGAATCAGCTCCGCTGCCTTTCGCAGAGACGGCAAAGCTGCTCAGAGGCTCTGTTTCTTCGGCGAAAACGCCGCCTATGGCGAACGCCGAAAAAGCGAGAGTCAAAACCATCAGGATTGCCGCTGCTGATTTCAATACCTTTTTCATTTTTTACCTCCTATATTTTGCATATGAAATACAATGCATGTCATATTATATAGGAAGTGTACAAAAAAAACACTTTTTAGTAGAATTATAAATAAAAAATGCTGAAATTTACAATTTCAGCATTTTACATATAAGCTTTCAGCCTCATAACTATTCTTTTTAGCATTGAAGAGCACCAAAGACGCTCGTAGATTCGATTTTTGAGACAGTGCGGCTTTTCGGGCTTGCCGTTTCTGTATATCTCATCGACGACGGCTATTATATCCCCTCGCCCGTGTCCGCGCTCCCAGCCGCGGCAATTGTCGCCGCAGATTATATAATTATCGCCGTCAAAACCGATAATTCGATGTAGCACATATTCACTGCCCACACGATAGAGCACAATATCATATTTTTGCGGCGCGGCAGCCGGTCTTACAAGGTGCACAGAGTCCCTGCCCTCCTTGAGAAAAGGGAGCATACTGACACCCCGCGGTTCGATAACTACACTATCCACAACAGTAAAGAGCACTTCATATGGCATCAGACCATTCTCGTCCATATTATTCCTCAACAAAACCGGCGGAACGGATAGTACCGAGAAAATCAGCCGTATCTTTTGCAGAAACCTCACCGGAAACACCATATTCAGCCGCAAGCGCAGCGGCAAGCTTCTCTTCGGTCGCTCCGTCAATAAGCTTTTTCCAGAGGAAAGCACCCGTTTCATTCAGCCGGAGCATGCCGCCAAACAGTTTTTTTGCCTCTGGAGTTCCGGCGATTATCACATAATCAGAGCCGATTTCCGTCATATAGAATCCGTCTTTTATCTTCATAATAAACCTCTTTATATCATGCCGAAAATACCGTCATGTGCCGTCTGCGCAGCTTCAAGTTCCATGTTGCAGCGAAGCAGGTAGAACGGGACGGTATTTATCAGCTTATTTGCAAAATCAAGATATTTCACCATCAACCCGTCCCTATCTTCGGGAATCATGAGTTGGTTAAACATTCGTCGCATTTTTTCTCCGTTGTCTTTGATAGGCCTTATGCTATTTGTATCTGAGCGTTCGATAAAGCAAATCGCTTCAAGCGGTACAGTTTTGTTGCAGCCCCAGTTTTCTTTTCCGCACCATGGAGTTCCGGCACCAAAGAATCTTCCGTCACGAAATAAAAGTAACGGTTTGTCGCCATTAATACACTCCACTCTGCTACCAAACAAGCGCCGCCACAGCCTTATATGCGTACTTTTGCCGGTACCGCTGGGTGCGGCGAAAGCAACTCCGCGGCCGTCGAAAGAAATCAGTGCCGCATGAAAAACCGCAGCATTGTAATTGAAAACTTCATCGGCAATAGATTCACTTATAACGGCCGACTCAAGATATTCATCAGAAAAGACTTCAGAGAAGCCCAAAAAATAATTTCTGAGCTTCTCCTTGTGTTCTTCGGAAGCCCTTACGCAAAACATAGGAGCATCCTCCGTAAGGTACTCCCTGCATATAGACTCAACGAGCCTATACTTGCAGGAAATACCTACAGTTAAATCTGCAATTTTTGCAGTAAAATCCATTAGTGGACTCCGCCTATATAATCCACATCGCCGGTCTTGTCGACAAAATCCCACGAATCATCTACTATCTTGTCGGAGTCTGACTGAGCGGGTTCAGTTGTGTCAGGCTCGGGCTCGGGCTTCGGATCAGGCTTTTTGTTGAATATCTTATCCAGGAAGCCTTTTATAGCATCAGCAAGCTTCTTAAAGAAGCTTCCGATGCTTGCCGATTCAGTCTTAGCAGACGCAGAGACGGGAGCAGCAGAAACCACGGTTGCAAATGCCGCGAAGCTGAGTGCAAGAACAAGCACAAATGCAATAATTCTTTTAAGCGATGTCTTCATTTTACAGTGCTCCTTTCTTAGCCGAGGTCGCCAAAATCATAATGCTTGGCATTAGTGGATTGGGTCACCGGTTCTGTTACTGTATGAGTCTTTGAGTCCTGAGCAACACCCATTCTGACCTTATAAAGGTCAAAGTAGATGACCTCCGCAAGGGGCTTTTCATATTTATTTGTGTTCATTTTAAATCCCCTTCCTAATCATTTCGTTGCGGTCTTTGCCTGTTCAAGCAGCTTATTGCCATCTTTCGCATCAAGAGAGGCTATGCTAAAGCCTCTTGAGGCACCGTAATAATAGCTGTCATGATCATTACCAGCCTGATCCATTGTAAGCTCAATGCAGGGGGTAACAAACAAAACTTCCTGTGCAGCATTCGAATATCCGGAGCCGTTAGATATATCAGCAAGTGTAAGACCGGTGTCGATATTTGTCCACATGAACGAGACATAAGTGGTGCTCTTACTATTGTTAGCGTTCTTATATGCAGCGTTGGAGTTGATGAACTTGACCCAAATGTCATTTTCATCACTTACATTACCGCTGATATAATCATAGATATCAATTGTAAAAGTATTTTTCTCATCGTCGTTGCAGATAATCTTCTTGACAACCCTTGCAGAATAGTTCTCAGCTGCAATATTGCCCTTGTTCACAGTAGCCTTATAGCCGCCCTCAAGAGTGGGAGTAGCATTGAGTTTAGACGCAACAAAGGTCGGCGCGTTATAGTAAAGCGAACGCAAGCTACTGTTGGCGTCGGAGGCCTGAATGGGCTGAAGATTATATCTATCTTTACCATAAGCGCCAAGAACAGATATAACTCTGATATAAATGTGTCCGTCAGTGCCGAGAATGAGCTGCGCCTTGCAGGCAGAAAGGTTCTGACGCGCTGCGGCAAGCTCTTCCTTGGTGTACCATATAGCAGTCAAGGACGGGCAGGGCTGCGAGTTAATGTTGGGGTTGAAGATGTTTGCAAGGTCAACAGGGAAGTAGCCGCGGTGGGTAAGTGATGTTCCCACAATTCTGCTCTCTTCGTCGGAATTGCTGAGTGTCTCGACTTTGGGGCCGTCACCATAAGACGTGTAATATTTCCAACCCTTGAAGTACAGATCGATTGACTCATTTTTCTTTTCCGCATCATCATAAGAGAGTGAAGAATCTGCAGTGGCAGAAGCCGCTCTGAGGTCTTCAAGAATACCGCCCTTACCATAAGATGCATAGTTAGGAACAATCTTTGCAATATTTATAGTGCCCTTAACTCTGTTTGCACCATAGAACAGCGCCGAAGCATCAACATTTGCAAAAGCAGTATTATTAGTCGTGAATGTATCGGTCTGCGCGCTTGTTGCCGCGTTGCCGCTGTTGTAAACGATGCTGTTGTTGCTTACACCGTAATAGTGCTTATCAGCCTCATCAAAGTTGACGGTGACGAACATCTTACGGATGGTGTCGTTGCTCGCCGTATCGCTGTAGGTACCGAGGCGGATAACGGGCTCGGTCGAAGTACCGAACTGGTTGTCATCATAGATTACCTTGTAATCCATGTACTTAGCCTTGAGGTAGGACGAGGGAAGAGAGTTCTTCATCTCGGCCGTTACGGGGTAGGCTCTCTGCGGGAAGTTGACAACGGCGTTCGAGAACGCACCGTTAAGAGGACGGAAAACCTTGTCATTATCGGGTGTCCACTCGGGGTCGCTTATTCTGTAAGTGGGCTTATTGTAGTAATTCCAATAGCCGCCGTTTTTATGTATATCATACGCATTTACACCAGGCCAAGCCTGCTGACCGGCTGCCCAACGCCCCGCGGGATACTCCACATTGTAGTTTATATAGCCCTCATACGGAGAAGCGTCTCTGTTGATAGCGGGGTTAGATGTGGAGATCGCTCTGACTCTGTATCTGGCTTCCCAGTCCTTCGAGTTTATGGCATCCAAGTCACAAAGATCTCGATCTGCGCCTCCTATTCTGCCTTTGTCAGACTCCGGCAGCTGGTAGTTATAAGCGTTCTTGTCGTAGTCATACCACAGATCGTTAGCAGCCTTCTTGTAGTTCTTATAACGCTCCCAGTTCTTGTTGTTATCGTTGAGATAGAAGAACTGGATATCGGACTGGACGGGCGTTGTGCTGTCGCCAACCCAAATGTTTCTGTCAAGCTTTTTGCCGAGAACATTACCGTCTACGAGGAGAACGCGGTTGCCGGCCTGGCTTCCCGCCTGACCCTTACCTCTCTCTGCCGCGGTCGCGGTGCCGTCGGCGTTGACCATGTTCCAATAGTTGACGCCTATCTTGGTCTCATAGAGGCTGCCGCCCTTATAGATGACCTTGCCCTCGGGCAGATAGATATCGTCGGTAGTATCGGAGAAAGCATAGCCGTCCATGCGGTGGGGTGTATATTTGCTGCCGTCCACGTTCTGGTTTCTGGGGTCGCCGGGTTTAACATATTCGTTATAGACATATCCGCCGGCGGGGTCTGTGTAGTTAGCACCGCGGCTCACGCCTGTGCCGTCCTTTATAGTCTCAACAACTCTGTCGTCCGTAATATTCTTGGTCTGCTGCCAGGTTCTTGTATAATCTCTGACGCTTGCGAAAGCCTTGTGGCCTGTTGTAACGAGGTCATAGTTATCGATAACCCAAACGCGCTCGCCGATGACTATAGTAGCCTTCTCGTTGAGGCAGATACCGGCGCCGTTGGAGAAAATAGCGGACTCCTCGTTGCCGTGCATTGTGCCGTAGATGCCGTGTATCTCATGCTCTATGGCTTCGGTTACAAGCTCGAGGTTCTCGTTGAATCTGTCATCAAGACGGGTGATCTCGGTCTTGTTGCCGAGTGCGTCGACATAGTTATAAAGGGCAAGACCCGTAGCCTCGTCGCGCTTAACATGGATAGCATTGTTAAGGGTGCACTTCTGGTCTGCGTTGGGAACATCGATGTCGCCCTCTGCGAAGTCGTTCGCGAAAACAAGGGCGTTTCTGAGATTGAGCGTACCGCTGTTGTAGATGCCGCCGCCCTCAACCGTAACATCCTGCTCGGATTTTGTGGTTTTTCTTCCGAGCGCTCCACAGGAGTTGTTCGATACGGAGGGGAAGCTCTTAACCATCTCAAGGGTGGTGGCGCCGCTCTCGGCGTCTTCACCTATGATGTTGCAGATTGCGTTCTCATGGACATAGATACCTGCGCCGTAGGAACGGGCAGACTTCGGGCTGCCGGCGTTTGGGCTGAATGTCTCGGCATAAGAAGCGTTTTCAACTATCTTACCGCCGGGCATGTTCATCACAGCACCGGAAGCAAGGTAAACGCCGCCGCCGTAAGCGGTCGCATCCGAGTTGTCTTTTTTCTGGTTATAAACACGGACAGCGTTGTTGGAAATCTCGCCGCCCTTCATGGTGAAGGTCGCGTTCTCGTCAACATAGACGCCGCCGCCGCAAGCAACCGCGCTGGAGTTCACATTGAAGATGAACTTATTGTCGGTATCGTTGAGGCGCCACGCGCTGTTGCCGGAAATCTTACCGCTGAGAAGGGTGAAGCTTGCGCCGGGGGCAACATAGACACCGCCGCCGTGAGTTTCCTTAACATTGGCATAAAAACGGCTGAAATAGTTAGTATAAATACGGTAGTTGCCGACCTTGTGATTCCACGATTGGGTCGAGAGGTCGGGCCATGACTCTCTGTCGGGAGCTTCCTTTCCGCGCCTGATTATATAGGCGTCGCCCCATTCGTTGGGGGCGTTTCCGCCGAGGCCGACACCGTAATAAGCGACACCCTGATAAATACCGGAATCAACAAAGTCATAGTTGGAAGCGCCGTTTTCGCTGTACTGCGGCTTGCCGAAAATCGAGCCGGTACCGC
>ENA-OPDT01000799-OPDT01000799.1-human-gut-metagenome-genome-assembly--contig:-NODE-799-length-10922-cov-1.640195_pt1 | contig 10922 bp, 9 predicted proteins | sample MGYA00241627_ERZ501517 | MGnify/ENA primary metagenome ERZ501517 (study PRJEB25962, sample SAMEA2042435) | human gut metagenome | biome: human gut; feature: human-associated habitat; material: faeces... | reverse complement strand
AGAGCCGGCTATTACACCAACTCTCCCGATAACATTATTCTTACTTTTCAGTCTTCGACAGCCTACAGAGCAAGAGCTACAATACGTCTCTTCTAGTAAACGAATCACCCTCTAGATATTCCATCCTTAACCTCGAATATAAAACTATACAGATCTTTTTATAGATTCCTCAAAAGAAACCACATTATATTTTCCATTAAAATCATTACTTAATGACAAATCATAAGCATCATCATCAAAAGCACGTTGTACAAAACGAATCAGTTTTATACCTAGCCATACGAAAGGATTTAATAATGTAGTCAACCATATTTTATGACCACTATATTTCGCTATAGCATTTACCATAACAGAAGTGGAAGCGTACTCTATATTCTGCGGACAAAAAATCCCCTTAGAATTATTATCAATCAACAGTCTGATAAATTCACATAGATTATCAATAAAAATCAAGCTCTTTCTCTGCGGATAATCAGGAAACACAGGCAACTTTTGCCCGTATTTCACTAGTAAAGGATAATTCCCTTTGCAACCTTTACCATATATCGCTGGTGGACGAACACTGCATACCGCAAACGAATCGTCATTCATGGATTGAATAACTTTATCCGCCTGCAGTTTACTATCTCCGTAAAAGCTAGAAGGATTCTCATTATTCTTATCTGTGACAATACCACAATCATCTCCATAAACGTTCATTGACGACAAGAAAATGAATTGCTTCACTCCTGACTCTCTTGCTGTTTGGCATATATCAATCGTCATATCCCGATTAATCGAATAGAACAAATCCCTTAAGTCTTCCGTAATTTTTATATGAGCAATACCAGCGACATCTATCACTACATCAAAAGAAGAGAAATCTGTTTTCTTCCATTCATTATTTATTGTTCCAATAGAAGCAACTTGGTATTTTGAGGGGAATCGGTTTAACCAGTTTTCTATATTTGTCCCAATATAGCTACCGGCTCCTGTTATCAGCACTCTTTTCATAGCTAACATTATAATTTAATCAAACCATCCTCATTATACAAAATATCCCAATACTTACGTAATAATTTGGTACCATATTTTATCTCTATTGGCGGTAATTCCTCACCTAATAATTGTTTCACTCTCAAATACGGTAAATTCAAACCAGCTCCAGCATATAATACGATGGTAGCAGTGACACGCGGATTCAAATCTGTTAACCATGGAGTATCATTCTCATCTAACATAAAATCAAAACCAATATTACCATCTAAGTTTAATTCACGCACAATATCTTTACATAGCTGATAAGCATCGCTTTTCTTTTCCACCACACTACTTTGAGCGATACTCATAGAACTAGTCGTATTTCTTCTCCCCGCAATGTACAATGTCTTTCCTTGGGCGGCCAAAAGATCCACCGTATATTCTACACCTGGAAGAAATTCCATCGCTATCATTTCAGGTATAGGTTGGCATCCATCTATTATCTCGTACATTTCCTCTAATGTCACATTCTGAGAAGAAGGCTTTTCATGCATAAATAAATCTGATTTCGACAAATTAGCACGTACGATTCGTACCCCACGACTACCACTATTCTGTGTCATCTTAACGCAAACAGGCTTTTGAGGATAACCCAATTCTCCGATACGATTACGAAGTGTTTTGGCAGAATCTACCAAGAAATATTTCGGCACCACCAACCCTTTATCCTTCATAAACTCATAAAGCTGATATTTACTGTTAGCGATTTCAAGTGTTTCATTATTCGAGATAGCCACTTTTACATCCAGCTTCTTAAAATCATCCATTCTTTTTAGAATGGAAGGAAGTTCCATAGAAATATGCGGAAAAAACACATCTACCTTTTCATTCTTACAAATGTTCAGAAGAACATCTACAAAATTAGAATCAGTATATTTGGGAACTTGATAATATTTATCCACCAGCAAATTCATCGCAGGATCATTGGATATATCGCAACCGACAATCTTGATATTTCTTTCTTTATTTGCTTTCAGACATTTGAAGAAACCCGGCATAAAGAATGCTCCACACGCCGAACTTAATACAACTATATCTCTCATGGATTCTAGAATTTAAAGCTAAATTTATTGAATACGTCATCGAAAGTCTCTGCCCGCATAATCTGTTCCACCTCACCATTGGTACGCAGGACATACATGGCACTTTGAGGTTTGATGAATTGTGGCTTAGACACAATGGAATAACCACCAACATTGTCGAACACCAAAATGTCACCTTCTGCGATAGATTGTTCAAATCCCGGATAGAGTACATCTTGTTCCAAACATGTGAATCCCATGATATCCATATTAGTATAAGTATGCTGTTCCTTACCTCCTGACAAAACAGTTACCGGCAATTTTTTCATAGTACAGATTTCACCCAAATTATGATAATCACCATCCATATTAGCTATATATCGTCCCCTTACCTCTTTAACGCTAAGGACTTTCGTTACAAAACTCAAATAACGAGCTATTACGGTAGTACCAGGCTCAGTAAATAAGATAGGTTGATTTTCCACATCTTTATAATGGTCAGCAAAAGGCTGGATCGTACAATCCGCATAATCTTCATAAGTAGGCACGGTATCACCCCCAAACTGTTGTTTCAAAAATTCAGGCATATCAGCATACATACCGCTTCCCAACGAAATATAAGCTGGAACCCCGTCAATATAGTCATCCGCCGCTTTCAACATAATCTCCGCACGTTTAGCCCAAGCCTCCACACCTCTTGAGCGACTGATATGACAATGCAGACCGATCAAATTCAGATTGACAGTTTCTTTAATTAAAGAAACCGTTTCCTGTAATTCCTTACTTTCTGGCACTAGCCCAAAACGAGAAATAAAATCACCACCCACATGCATATTTATACGAATACCAACCGTATAATTTCTATCAGGATGCCCTTTAACATAAGAAATTATACGCTTCGCCTCATCTAGACTATCTATATTCAATATACCTTGATGTTCTAAGTGATCAAACATCTCCTCTCCTTTTGAGGGGCCATTGTAAACAATCTGTTTGTTATCATAACCTAACTTTTTAGCCAGTGTATATTCCATATCAGAAACTACCTCAGCATACCCACCCAATGATCTAACCAATTGGCAAACAAAAGGAGTATAATTGGTCTTGTAGGAATAAGAAAGCTGGTAATTAGGATAAATAGCCTTGAAGATACCTTCCAGCTTTCTATAATTATCAATGAAGCCTTTTTCATCAAACAGATAAAAAGGAGTACCATTACTCTTAATAAGATTTCTAATAGCTTGTTCCATTAGTATAACATATTTATTTCATTATTTCATTGGTTCGATACTCTTTCAAATGAGGTCTGAAATCATTACCATAATCATTCGTCATACGCTTAATTATTATACTAAATGTCAAGAAAAACACCTTCAAATCTAACCATAAAGATAAATGGTTAGCATAATACACCTCATATTCAAATTGTTCCTCATACGTTGTAAAGACCTTGCCAGACAAGCTGTCGGGAGGAATCAAACCTCCACGTACGCTATGACGTGCTCGTTCAGATTCATTGAAATACGGAAGATCATCCATCCGAAGTGGACGTGGACCAACAAAAGACATATCGCCAATGAAAATCGCCCATAGTTCCGGTAATTCATCAAGGGAGGAAGAACGAATCAAAGCCCCAGCCCTAGTTACACGTTGTCCCTCCGGAAGTAAATTCCCCTCCTTGTCTCGTGCATTGGTCATCGACCGGAACTTATACAGCTTGAAAGGCTTTTCCCCTTTACCGATACGCTCTTGAGAGAACAAGATCGGGCTACCCATAGAGATCCTGACAATAATAGCCAAGACAAGATATACCGGCAACAGAGCAATCATGGCAATGCCTGACAATACAATATCTAAAAAACGTTTAAAGAAATATCTGTACATACTAACTAATATTCTCTTAATACGATTTCAAAGCTTTCAGCATAGTTCGTTCCCCACTGGCTCCCCCTAACAGCAGCAAGGCCAGTAATATATTCGGCACTACGAGGGTGCGGATAAGGACGCATCACTCCTCTGTACATTCCCAATGCCGTAATCTTCGCATCCACACCCTCTTGACCAACTTCCACGTAACAATTAGGACGGAACAGATTCATAGCGTTATTAATAGCCCATTCCGTGCAGCTTGGCACCTCCATATACCAAAACTCCTTCACCCGTTTCACCTCGGGCCTACGTTGGAACAAACGGATAGCTTCCTGACAAGCCATGGAAGTCTGCAAATGATCATTGTTCGTATCAGCGGGATGATGCGTAATGACAATATCCGGCTCACTCTCTTTGATAGCACTTTCAATAAACTGCACCAATCTCAAATGCGGCACCGTATTCATCTCGATATTAGGGAAAGTCGCTTCAAATATCCTATCCACTCCCAAGTATTTGGTACTGGCATTCGTATCATGCTCCAACTCATTATCATCGGGACGGAATGCACGAGCTTTCGCTTCGGTACACATGATAGCCACATCTACAATGTCACCACTTTTGGTCCATTTAAAGATAGAAGCTCCCGCACCCAAAACTTCATCGTCAGGGTGAGCAACTACGATTAAATATTTCATCTTATGCTTATATTTTGTTTTTCTATATATATGGACAGAAGAGCATCACATGGATATAATCAGCACTATACGAACTCTAAAAACTTACGTAAAGCGATCTTTTCAGAATACTTTTCCTCCGCTAGTTTTCTAGAGATACGACCCATTTCTTGTAACTTAGGCAGATCCTGCATTGTAAGTGAACACAGAAATTTTTTTAGCTCTTCTTTGTCTGACGGCTCAAAACAGAAACCATTCCCATTCTCTTTCAACATCCGCCATATTTCAGTATTCCTTTCTCCTATATAAAGAATAGGCTTTCCTGCGGCTAATATATTATATGATTTGGAAGGGACTCCCAAACCATACATACCATCAACCAAACAAACTAAAGCAATACTACAACTATTTAGTACATTGATCTGCTGCGAGCGCAAATAAGGACCATTAAATTTGACAATACTTCGCATACCATATTGGTCCACTTTATGAATCAGATCAGCTTCAGCACTACCTGTTCCCCAAATACTAAATTCTATAAAATCATTATTCACCTTTCGTAAAACATCAACAAACTCTTCAACTCCTTGAGCACGACCTACATTCCCGGCATATTGCACTACCAATCGTTTTTCATTATTATATATATCCGGCTGAATTGTTTGTATATCACTCCAATTCTCAATAATCTCAATTTTTGGTATATGTTTCTGAATCTTACATTTATCAATAAGGACTTCACTCATATCCCTGCCTATTGAAATCAATAAATCAGTACTAGAATATGCTTTATCAAACATCTTTTTAAGAATACAATAAATAGGTTTCGGAACATGCATCTCCGTAAATAATCCTTCAGGATAAATATCATGTACAAGCATACTTAATGAAAAATCGCAATATTTCTTTAAATATGCCATCATTATTATGAGTGGAAAAGGATTGGTAACCATCAAAACATTATCCCCTTTTTCAATCTTTTTTCTGGCAACCTTATATAGCCTCCAACTCATCAATAAAAATTTTCTAGCACGAGACAATTTATTAGCTTTATTTTCATTTATTCCTTTAACACGTAATACTTCAATGGAATTATCTAGCAAAAGCTTGCCATTACTATCTGATTTTTTGTTTTTATCATAAACAGATGGTCCACATATAACATGTACATCATATTTGCAAACCATAGTATTTGCTATTTTTCCCATGATATAGCTCGTTGAAGTTTCATCAGGAGGAAACAGTTCTGAAATTATCCAAAGTTTTTCCTTAATCATAAGTCATACCAATATGGAAGATTATCCTTAAAAATGTAAACTAAAGCTTTACTCTTTCCTCCAGACCATCTTATTTACCACGCCAGTGTAGCTTTGGATGAGCTTCACCACCTTGGTAGATACGGTCTCATCGGTATAATTGGGTACAGGCAAACCATTATCGCCGTTCAAGTTCATCTCAACAGCTAAATCTACGGCTTGCAACAGGTCATGGGTATTGATGCCTGCCAATACGAAGCAGCCCTTATCCAACGCCTCTGGGCGTTCTGTGGAAGTACGTATGCATACAGCGGGAAAACCGTGTCCTATACTTGTGAAAAAACTACTCTCCTCTGGCAGTGTTCCACTATCTGACACCACGCAGAAAGCATTCATTTGCAAGCAATTATAATCATTAAACCCAAGAGGCTGCTGAATCTGCACGCGTGGATCGAGTTGGAATCCAGATGCAGCCAGACGATTGCGCGACCGTGGATGGCAACTGTAGAGAATTGGCATATCATACTTTTCTGCCATCTTATTAATAGCGGTGAAAAGAGAGGTGAAATTCTTCTCTGTATCAATATTCTCCTCACGATGAGCAGAGAGGAGAATGTATTTGCCTTTCTCCAATCCAAGACGCTGGTGTATATCTGATGCCTCAATTTCTACAAGATTCCCGCGAAGCACTTCTGCCATAGGAGAACCGGTCACGTATGTACGCTCACGAGGAAGTCCACATTCCGCAAGATAACGACGTGCATGCTCTGAATAAGCCATATTAACGTCAGAAATGATATCAACGATACGGCGGTTTGTTTCCTCTGGAAGGCACTCATCGAAACAACGATTACCAGCCTCCATGTGGAAGATAGGGATATGTAAACGCTTCGCTCCTATTACACTCAAGCATGAGTTGGTATCACCCAGCACAAGTACAGCATCCGGTTTTAACTCAACCATCAACTTATAACTCTTATCGATTATGTTACCCATTGTAGCACCAAGATCATCCCCTACGGTATCCAGATAAACCTCTGGATCCGCCAACTTCAGATCCTTGAAAAAGATCCCGTTCAAATTGTAATCATAGTTCTGACCCGTATGAGCCAATACCACGTCAAAATATTTTCTGCACTTATTAATAACAGCTGCCAACCGGATAATCTCCGGACGAGTACCAACGATGATCAGCAATTTTAATTTCCCATTATTCTTAAATGTTGCCATCACTATTCTTTTTTAACAGGTTCAAAATAGGTATCCGGGTGGTTCAAATCAAAACTCTCATTCGCCCACATTACCGTTACCAGATCCTCCGTATCGGAGAGATTAATAATATTATGCGTATAACCCGGAAGCATATGAACCGCCTCAATTCTATCACCACTCACATCAAACTCAATCATCTCGTCTGTACCGATCTTTCGCTCTTGTATCAAGCCATGACCGGAAACTACTATAAAAAACTCCCATTTGCTGTGATGCCAATGTTGCCCCTTGGTTATACCAGGCTTAGAGATATTAATACTCACCTGTCCACAATTCGTCAAACGAAGCAATTCCGTGAAACTACCACGTTGATCCACGTTCATCTTCAAGGGAAAAGCCACCTTCTCCTTGGGTAAATAGCTCAAGAAGGTACTATACAACTTTTTAGCGAAACTATTGTAAGGTATCTCCGGAACTATCAAGCTGCTCGGCTGATTCTTAAAGCCTTCCAGCAATCGAACGATCTCACCCAAAGTCACCTTATGGGTAATGGGAACCGCACAGTAACGACCATCCTCTTTCAACACCGTTTCTACACCATCAAACTCACAACGATGCTCCTCTCCCTTCAAGGCTGCTATCATCTCCTCCACTAAGTCATCTATATAAAGCAGTTCCAACTCTACTGCCGGATCATTGACAGTGATAGGCAGATCGTTGGCAATATTATTACAGAACGTAGCGACAGCACTGTTATAATTAGGTCGACACCATTTTCCAAACAGATTCGGGAAACGATACACCAACACCTTCGCCCCCGTCTCCTCACCATATCGGAACATAAGTTCCTCTCCTGCCTTCTTGCTCTTACCATACTCAGACGTTCCGAAACGTCCCGCCAACGTAGCCTGTATAGAACTAGAGATCATAACAGGACAATTATTCTGACACTTCTTCAGCGTATCAAGCAGTGTAGAGGCGAAGCCAAAGTTTCCTTGCATAAACTCTTCATGGTTCTGCGGACGGTTCACTCCTGCCAAATTGAATACGAAGTCACAATCACTACAATATCGCTCCAACTCTTCCTGTGTCGAATCAATATCATACTCATATACGGCGCAGACGGTCAGATCACCATAATACCTCACCTTGCCATCCCGTATATTTTTGAGTTGGCAAACAAGATTTCTGCCGACAAACCCATTGGAGCCGGTCACTAATATTTTCATTAAAAACAAAGAATTTATTAATTAAGAAAGGAAATTACTCCGAACGGATCTCCCTGCCCTTAGCACAAGGCAACAGCCCAAGGTCCTCTTGGATAAAACGTAAACGCATCAATAGCTTCTTCATGCCCTCCACATCTAGGCGTGCGGTATTATGGCTATGGTAATCCTCGATAACCGAGACCTCCTCGTTACCCTCGGTAAAAAACTTATCATAATTTAAGTCACGGTTATCACAAGGGATACGATAATAATCTCCCATATCAATTGCCTTAGACATCTCCTCGCGGGTAACAAGTGTCTCGTAAAGCTTCTCGCCATGACGGGTACCGATCACTCTCACCTCCGTATCTCCATACCTAGGATCAACCTTGGCGTAAATCTCCTTCAAGGCCGTAGCTAAAGTAAAAAGCGTAGCGGCAGGAGCCTTCTGTACGAACAAGTCACCATTCTCGCCATGCGTAAAGGCATAAACCACCAAATCCACGGCATCATCCAGCGTCATCATAAAGCGAGTCATATTCGGATCAGTGATAGTGATAGACTTGCCATCCATCATCTGCTCCACCCACAAAGGAATCACTGAGCCTCGAGAAGCCATCACGTTGCCATAGCGAGTACAGCAAATAGTAGTCTTCGCATTAGCACCCAAGGCACGTCCCTGCGCAATAGCCACCTTCTCCATCATCGCCTTAGAGATACCCATGGCATTGATAGGATAAGCCGCCTTATCGGTAGAAAGCACCACCACGTTCTTCACTCCATGATCGATCGCTGAGAGCAACACATTATTAGTACCCTCAACATTCGTACGCACAGCTTCCATAGGGAAGAACTCACAACTGGGGACCTGCTTTAAGGCAGCAGCGGCAAACACATAATCGACCCCATCCATGGCGAAATCCACCGCCTCACGTTGGCGCACATTGCCAATATAAAACTTTACCTTATGAGCCACCTCGGGGCGTTGCGCCTGCAAGAAATGACGCATATCATCCTGCTTCTTCTCATCACGCGAAAAGATACGAACCTCCTTAATGTCGCTATCCAAGAAACGACGAAGCACGGCATTTCCGAAAGAGCCCGTACCGCCTGTAATCAACAGGGTTTTGTTCTTAAAGATTGACATGATTGTATTTAGTTTTTTTAGACAATACGCAACAGGGCGAGTTTCTAACAAGACTCGCCGATCTTACCGGGTTCAGTTCAAATAAAAAATCTTATTTTTCTATATATCGTTATAGTTCCACCTTATTCACAATCTTTAGTCCTCATGACCATCGAATTAGCACCTAGTGCTCGATGCTCCGAAGCATATCCGGAAACTATATCTTCCGTTGCATGAACCGCCAGTTCAAACGGTAGTTTATTTACCGAATCATTCCCCATATTTGCTGACTATTTCAGACACCCTTCCAGAGAAGGAAGACAATCGTCCCCATTCCGCTATATCCACATTATCACTATAACTACCCGGCATTGTATATAATGATACCACCCCGTTCATAGCAAACCAATCTGCTACTAGGAAGATTACATATATATTTTCTTTACATATGAGAAACGTCTCCTCTGTTCTTAAGCTTATTATATCTATCTAAACGATAATAATAACGATCCAAACATTTCTTGTCTAAATGGTTATATATTATATTATATGCGAATGAAGGTAGATGATTCTTTACATACTCTTTTAATTTCGCTATTTTTTTTTGCACAAAAGATACTTTGTAGTTAGTATAAGCTACTGGGATTCGCCAATCTTTTCCATAACGAAATTCCATCATCTCTTCCCAGTCTCTCGCAATATAAAACTTATCGCCTAAAAACGGGATTTTCACCCAATGCTCTATATACTTCCGAGGCATAGGATCCCCGCAACAAGACATGATAGCTTCTGCACGATCGTCCGGATAATAAATAGCCAAGTCTATATATTCTTTATTCCTGATTATCGAAAGACAACCCCGACGATCCCAACGAGCCACCTCAAATCCATTCTCTCTCAACTCAAACAATAAGGAGAGCAACAGGTCCCTATCAGAATAATGAACCCATAAGTCTATATCCTCATCATGCTCTATGAAATTATGTTCCCGAATCGCCCCTAAAGCTGTTCCAAAAGCTAATGCAAATTTCAATCCAGCCTTATCCGTTATTTTCTTTAACAAAAGCAAATTCTCTTTAGCCTTCTCTCTATCTATTTTTTTTATTCCCAAATAAAGGGGATATACTTTATATTTGAATACCCTTCCATCAGATAACTTTATTGACGCCATAATTATAACTATTTATGATCTTACTCGTTTTACATCGATCACCTCTCCAGTTAAGGAGGAAAATAACGCATTTACAGATGCAACAGCCACGGTCTCTGATTTTAAGAGAGTGTTATCAGGCTCTACACCAAAACTCTTGATTCGCATGGGAGTTTTAGTACGTTCCGGATTGATGCAATTGATGCGGACTCCTTGCTCATGCCACTCCTCACTCAATGCTTGCACTAAATTTACGATTGCCGCCTTAGCACTCGAGTATAAACTATAAAGCTGTCTACCTCTCGTGTACGAACTTGAGGTAAACAACAGTAGATTCCCTTTACTTTTCTTCAAATAGGGGAACGATTCCTTCGCTACAATA
>ENA-OPDT01000791-OPDT01000791.1-human-gut-metagenome-genome-assembly--contig:-NODE-791-length-10963-cov-1.320682_pt1 | contig 10963 bp, 14 predicted proteins | sample MGYA00241627_ERZ501517 | MGnify/ENA primary metagenome ERZ501517 (study PRJEB25962, sample SAMEA2042435) | human gut metagenome | biome: human gut; feature: human-associated habitat; material: faeces... | reverse complement strand
GGTTTACTGCTACATATGGCAACTGGGTATCACTTTTTACAGCTGTGGCAATGTGCTGTTTCGCATTTTCAACTATTATTGGTTGGGGATTATATGGTGCGAGGTGTATCGAGTTCCTGTTCGGAACAAAGGTAAATAAGCCGTTTATGTTTGTTTATTCACTGGTTGCTATCGTTGGTGCAACCTTAGATCTTGGATTGCTCTGGAGTATTGCAGAGACTTTCAATGGTCTGATGGCGATACCAAACCTGATCGCAGTATTCTTGCTTTCCGGTGTAGTTGTGAAGCTGGTCAGGGAGCATTTTGATCCGGAAGCAAGGGAAGAAGCATAATAAAAATAACAGATAAATAATAGATAAACAAAAAACATCTAATCGGATAACAGATATGAATATGTCGTTAACCGATTGGATGTTTTTTTACTTTATGGAAGGTTTTATTGTATAAAGCAAGGAACTTCAGATCGAAAGTTCGTCAAATCAAAATTTTTTCAAAAAATATAAATTTGTATCAACTTTTTCTCATCCTTAAACATCTAAATAATAGAAAACAAAGTAAGAAATACTTTTGAGATAGATAAGGAGGAACGGATAATGCGTCAGAATGGGAATAGAGTCAGATTACAAAAAAGAAGAAAGATGTTTTTAATGCAGCAAAAGAGAAAGAGAAGGAGAAGAAGACAGCAGATATTTATGCGTGTAACGGCAGCAGCAATGCTTCTGCATCAGTATTCGGTTCATACATATGGCGAAAGACAGACCGATTGTAGAAGGATCAACGCAGGAGCCTGTGACAACAGAGGTAAGTACGACAGAGACAAGTACGACAGAGAGTTCCGGAACCGGTAATGTGAAAGAGACATTGCTGACAGGCCGGGGAGATGATACTACAACAGGATCAGTAAAAAACATGGATTTAAAGAGCGATGACAAATCAAATGATTTTTCGGATGCGGTATTTGTCGGAGATTCCAGAACGGAAGGCTTCGTGTTACAAACCGGTATACAGACAACCGCATATGTACACAAGGGATTAACTGTTGCAAGCGCATATACCGCAAAAGTAATCCATCAGGACGATGAAGACCGGTCAGTGATGGAGGCACTTGCCAGAACAAGATATAATCGTGTATATTTAATGTTTGGAATCAATGAGACAGGCTGGATCAGTAATGATATATTTATCTCAGATTACAAGCAGATCATTGATGATATTAAGGCACAAAATCCATCTGCAAAGATATTTATTCAGTCGGTACTTCCGGTAAGTAAAGCGGTATCGATTCCGGCGGATATGTCAGAAATGATAAGATCGCGGAATATAATAAACGATTAGAGCAGCTTGCAGCGGATGAAGGTGCTACATTTGTGAATGTGCAGGAAGCGGTATCAACAGATGGAGTTCTGCCGGATGATGCGGCCACAGATGGAATTCATCTGAATAAGAAATATTGTGAAAAATGGCTCACATATCTGGAGGAACATACACTGGATAAATAAAAATATTAACAGAGGGAACAGAACGTGAATGAGCGTAGTATTTTAAGAAAAACGAAATATCAGAATGAACGTGCCAGTTATAAAAAGCAGGAATCACAAGATACGGGAATCCGGTCAACTGTGGTGATACGATTTATTGAGGATAATCAGGAGAAGTTTTATCGGATGGCATTTGGCTATATGAAGAATGAACAGGATGCTTTAGATGCGGTTCATGATGCGGTCGTTAAGATACTGCAGAACCGGAGCCAGGTAAAAAGTCCGGAATACTTTGAAACATGGGCGTATCGTATACTGATCAATGAATGTCTGATGGCTTTGCGAAGGCAAAAAAAGGTTGTCTATCTGCAGGAGGATGATTCACTTGAAGACAGTACAGACAGGACGGGAAAGCAGGAGAAATATGTCGATCTGTATCATTCTATGGATCGGCTTCCGGCAAAATTGAAAACAGTCGTTCTTTTGCGTTTTTTTGAAGATATGCAATTTGACAAGATCGCAGAGGTTACAGGAGATAATATCAACACAGTAAAATCAAGGTTGTATAAGGCTTTGAAACTCTTAAAGCTGGATTTGGAGGTTTATGATGAAGTTTAATAAAGAGGAATATGAAAATATAAAAATTCCGGAACAATTGAATTCCATAGTTCAGGATGCGATAGAAGAAGGACTGACGACAGAGAGCACAGGGATGTCGGATCAGAAGCCTGTTAATATATATACGAGACAGAAGAAACATATACTGCGTTATGCAGGAGAGGCCGTAGCTGCAATGTTTTTGATATTTGTGGTTCTGCTGAATGTATCTCCGACGTTTGCAAAGGCAGCAGCAGATACGCCGTTTATCGGTCCTGTGTGTCAGGTATTTACCTTCCGGGAATATGAATATGCGGATGAAGCCAAATATGTAAATGTGAAAGTTCCGCAGTTGAATAATACCGGAAATTCCGAACTGGAAAAGCGTGTGAATCGTGAGATAGCAAAGATGATCAACCAGGAAGTGGAAGCAAGTAAGAAGCGTGCGGAAGAAGAGTATAACGCTTATATATTAACCGGGGGAGATCCGAAGAACTTTATCCCATATGATATCGTTATTGACTATGAGGTCAAATGTCTGGATGAACATTATGTATCCTTTGTGATCAGTGAAAATGAGACCCGGGCAACCGGTTATTACCAGATGTTCTATTATAACATCGATCTGGATACAGGAAAGGATATTACATTAAAAGAATGGTTTGGCAGCAATTATAAGAAGATCATAGCCGATGAGGTTCAGAAGCAGATCAATACCTGGGACGACGAAAAGAAATTCTATCTATGGGAAGATTTAGATCTGGAAGATCTGATCAATGAAGATACACAGTTTTATATCAATGACAAGGATCAGGTTGTGGTATTTTTTAATAAATATGAGCTGGGTGCAGGAGCAATGGGAACGCCGGAATTTATAATTGATGTATCAAAATAATATAAAATAAAAAGCTGTAAAGGAAGTGTGAAATCTTTATAAAAGAGATTGACATTTCCTTTTTTTCTGGCTATATTGTTCTAAAAGAAACTTAGCACTCTTGTATAGTAAGTGCTAACAACTTTTCCTGCATAAGCAATACCAAAAGCTGTGTCAACACAGGTCAGCGATGATTGCTATGATAATTTGCGAAACTTGGAAATAATACAGGAAAAGGCAGATTACAATATATGAAAAAAGAATAACTGATATATGGTTAGGAGAGGAAAAAGATGGATTTGAGTTGAATAACAATGACGAATCTGAGTATGTTTACATAACACAGTATGGTGAAGTGTATCACATAGAGAAGATGTGTAGTTATCTGGTAAGAAACATAAAAGCAGCATCGCTGGCTGAAATTACAGATTTAAGAAATGCTTCTGGAGGAAAGTATTACCAATGTAGTTTGTGCAAGGGTGCATCAAAAATTGTATACTATACAGATTATGGTGATAAATATCATGCATCTGATAGTTGTTATGCATTGCAAAGAACAATTCTTAAAGTGAAAAAAGAAAAAATAAAAGGAATGGAATGTTGCAAAAAATGTATACATTCATAATCCAAAGGGGGTATATGGGAAGTCTGATTATGTTAACTGGGCTGGCTATAATGTCTTTTATGGATATAAAGAGAAGAGCAGTTCCAGTATATATGATAATAGTGATGAGTATTCTGGCAATTGGCATAAAGATAGCAGAATATATATTTGGATATAAGAAAGTGGATGTTTATGAAATGTTTATTATATTGGTTGTTACAACAGTATTTGTTGTGATATGTGTAATTAGTCATATAATGGGTGCGGCTGATGCACTTGTTATGGGAATAATTGCAATTGTTACAGGCATAAAAAAGGCAACATCAGTATTTTTTATGGCATTGATGTTTGTAAGCGTAATTTCTGGGGTACTGCTTATTATAAAAAGATTAAAAAGAAAAGATACAATACCATTTATACCTTTTATATTTATATCTTATGTGGGGGTGATGATATGTGGTTAAGGGCATCATATACAGTGGAAAATGCGGTTATTACACCATTGTTTATGTTGATAATTATTGTTGTTATGAGAGCAAGTTGTGATATACATGATAATCTCATTCAGCGCAGCGTTAACAGTCAGTTTGTTATCCAGACAGAATTAGGGGGATTTAATGATGAAGATACGGACGTGTATAGAATAAAAACGGAGGAATATCTTAAGAGAAGAGTGATTTTTTCGAAAAAATACAAAATAGAACCAGAAGCATCAATTGTAAGAACGAGTTCTCCAGAAAAAACTATAAGAATAGTCAATGCACTTAAAGAACTTAAGAATTAGGGGAGGGTTAATATTGGGGAAGGAAAATATTAATATAAAATATGAGCATCAGAACAACAGCAATTATCTTGTGATAGAAGATAATGTTGAATATGATGATTACCAGTACAAAATGCTTAGGCGCAATAAACCAGAGCATTTTTTAAGATTCTCAATGTATTCTGTTAATGGCAGATATGGAATATATTACGACATTACATCAAGACAGCAGCTGAGTAAGTATTATGAATATGGGAAAATGACAATGGAGGATGTTAAATCCATATGTGTTAATATATCTGAAATGGTAAGAATAGCAGAAGATTATATGTTAGATATAGATCATGTGAAGATAGAACCCAGGTTCATATATATGGATGTTGGAACAAAGAAGCTGCAGTTTGTGTATCATACAAAGGTTAATGGATATAGTTTTAACGAAAGCCTCAAAATATTGTTTGAATTTATATTGGAACATTTTGATCATAGTCTGGATAAGGAGAGTATCGTACAATTATATGAAGTGTATCAGAAGGTAATTGTTGGAGATTATGATCCATTTAACCTTATGAGAATGTTTGGAATTAAAAAAGTAAAAAAACAGGAAGAATCTGTTATACAGGATATGCCAGAAAAACGGGATAAAGAAATAAAAACTGTTATAGCTGAACAGATGATTTCGGATAAAGAAGAAAAGGCAGATGAATCAGATGTTAATATAAGAAGAGTTATTATTGGTGTAGTAAGTATGGCTTTTGGTCTGTTAGGTATATTTGTGCCAGGATTAATACCTTTCAGAATTCCATCTGTCCTGAGTTTTATATGCATTGGTGCCGGAATAGGAATATTAGTATTTTGCAAAAAAGAACATAAAAAACTGCAGTCTGTTATACTTACGCAGAAACAGTCAATTCCATATGTTGTGAAGAAAGATACAGCACAGGTATTATATAATGAGAGTGTCAATGTAAACAACAAATGCATAGAAGAAAAAACGGTTTCGTATGACGATATATGCAATGAGACAATGCTGTTGTCTGAATATATGCCGGAAAAGAACAGTAGAAAAGAATTAAAACTTGTATTGCAGAAAGAAAATCTTATAGGAGAAGTGCTTATATATATAAGAGGGGTTGAGAATGAAGACATGGTAATATGTATGGATAAGTATCCATATGTAATAGGAAGTTTTGAAAAGATGTCAGATGTTGTAATAAAAGCACAGGTAGTGAGTCGTATGCATTGCTGTATATATCATGAAGCATTTAAAGATGATGAATATCTGGTTGAGGATCTTAATGCTACCAACGGAACATATCTTAATGGAGAACGGCTTGGCAATCATGAACGTAAAAAACTTTCTGATGGAGATGTGTTAAAAATTGCAGCTATATCCTTCAAGGTTGAAATAAGCTAGATTTTATGCTATATTCTGACTGGTATATCACGGTAAGTGACAATATTTATTTTTTGATATATATGGGGATTATAAGATGAATATTAATATATATTATGGTGGAAGAGGGCTTGTTGATGACCCTACAATATTAGTTATTAATAAGATACAGGAAGTTCTTGATGAGCTTAATGTCAATGTGAACAGATATAATCTGTATGAGATGAAGAATACAATAACAACACTGTCACAGACTGTTACAGAAGCAGATGGTATTATTCTTGCAACTACAGTTGAATGGGTAGGAATGGGAGGATATATGCAGACATTTCTTGATTCGTGCTGGCTTTATTCTGATAAGTCACAGATTTTAGATAAGTATATGTTTCCAGTTGTAATGGCAAGAACATATGGAGAAAGGGAAGTGACACTTGCACTTAATAATTCATGGGAAATTATTGGTGGAAAGATAGGACCGGCACTTAGTGCATATATAGATGATACTACTGATTTTGAGTTTAATGATAATTACAAAACAATAATAGAAAAATATGCTGAGAATGTATATAGAACAATTTCACAAAGAATTATGCAGCTTCCATCAAGTAGTCAGACTATTAAGAACAATATGCTTAAGGATACTATTAAGCTTACACCACAAGAAAGTGAACAGCTGTCAAAATATGCTTCTGATGATGCATTTGTTAAGACACAGAAGCAGGATATTGAATCGCTTGCAAGTATATATAAGGAACTCCTTAATGATCAGGAAAATGGTGGAGATGATTATTATCTTAATGTTTTTAGAGATAATTTTAATCCTACAACAGGATATAAGAGTACATATATGATATCAATAAGTGATAAAGATAAGCTTATAAGTATTTATGTAGATGGAAGAGACATAAAAGTAACATTCGGAGAGAATAAGAGTGCTGATGTCATAGGAAAGCTTTCAAAAGAAACATTTGACCAGATAGTGGAAGGTAGAGAAACATTCCATCGTGCATTTATGACAGGAGCAATGACAGCACGGGGAAACCTTAAGACTCTCAGGATGTTAGATGAAATATTTAATTTTCAGAAATAATAGGAAAACGTATGCATAATATTGTCTTTCCGTCTGATTCAGTGAGTCTGGCATAACCGTTACCTGATAGGCATATCTGATGTATTATTGACAGACCAACTCCTATATGACCAGATTTTGTTGAATAGAAAGGTCTGGATAGTTTAATGTAATCAGATAGGTATGAAGAATCATCGTGTGATGGCAGACCCCCATTATTAATAATTTCTGTGATTACATAATTGTTACTCTTTCTGGTTATAAGGGTGATTTCACCAGTGCAGTCTGATGCTTCACACGCATTCTGGACAGCTTCTGTAAGCAGGGTTTTGAGCTGGTCAGGATTTATGAGAATATCGGGAATATTATCAAGACAGAAGGTAAATGTACATGTATTATCGATTACGTCATCAATTATGTCTGGAACTTCATACATAATATCGTTGATATTAACTGGTTTTTTGTCAGCTTTTTTCATGCTGTATCTGTAAAGAGTTGTTCTTTCCATGTGATATATAAGCTGTGACAGGACATCTTCCATACGTATTATATATTTGTTTTCAGACAGTTCAGGAGATTTCTTTTTTAAAAGCTGGAAACTGGTTTTTAAATATGCCAGATGATTCTTTATATCATGGGAATCAATGGATAATTCATCAATAGAAAACATAGACATGTTGTCAAAGACAGAAATTATGTCGGGATTTTCGTTTATTAAGCAACATAGATTTCTATATTCATCATAGTTTAACATTTTATAAGAATTCCTTTCGAACATTAATTTAATAAGTTTTTTTCTATGAGGTTGTAATTGAACCTTCTTTAAGTTATCATATAAAAGTATATACGTATTCGAAATACATGTAAACAAAAGTATTTCGACAAATTTCGCGCAAAGTGAGGAAATGGTATGAAAAAGGATGATTGTATTTTTTGCAAGCTGGCAAACGGCGAGATTCCAACAAATGCTCTTTATGAGGATGATATTGTAAAAGTTATTTTCGATGCAAGTCCTGCCGCTAAAGGACATGTACTTATATTGCCGAAGGAACATTTTGACAATATATATGAACTTGATGATGACACTGCCGCACATGTATTTAAAGTAGCAGCTAAGATTTCTAAAGCGTATAAGAAAGCATTGGATTTTGATGGACTTAATATTGTTCAGAACAATGGAGAAGTAGCAGGGCAGACAGTATTTCATTTTCATATGCATCTGATTCCCCGCTATGTGAATGACGGACAGAAGATTTTATGGACACCGGGAGAGAGCACACCGGAAGAACTGGAAGAGGTTCGCAGAACAATTACAGAATAACATGGTGAGAGTATGAGAACAGTAGATGTGAGCGTTTTGACGCAAAATATCAGTGAAATGTGTATCGAGGCCAATCATTATCTGTCGGAAGATATGAAGACTGCTTTTACCGAGGCACAAAATCGGGAACAGGCTCCTTTAGGCAGACAGATTCTGAGTCAGCTACAGGAAAATATGGAAATTGCAGAGAAAGATATGATTCCTATCTGCCAGGACACCGGTATGGCCGTGGTGTTTTTGAAAGTAGGTCAGGACGTTCATTTTGTAGGCGGAAATGTGGAAGATGCTGTGAACGAGGGAGTTCGCCGCGGATACGTGGATGGATATCTACGTAAATCGGTGGTAAGAGATCCGATTTATCGTGAAAACACCAGGGATAATACACCGGCAATCATTCATTACAGTATTATTCCCGGAGACCGCATTACTGTCACTGTTGCACCGAAAGGTTTTGGAAGTGAAAATATGAGCCGGGTGTTTATGCTGAAGCCGGCGGATGGAATAGAAGGTGTGAAAAACGCAATCCTTACAGCCGTAAAGGATGCCGGACCGAATGCTTGTCCGCCGATGGTGGTGGGAGTGGGTATCGGCGGCACTTTTGAAAAATGTGCTTTGCTGGCGAAGGAGGCTCTGACCAGACCAATTGATAAACACTCTGAGATCCCTTATGTAAAAGAACTGGAGGAAGAGATGCTGGAGAAGATCAACAGAACCGGCATAGGTCCCGGTGGATTGGGAGGGACAACAACGGCACTTGCGGTAAATATTAACACATATGCAACCCATATTGCCGGATTACCGGTTGCGGTAAATATATGTTGCCATGTGAACAGACACGCAGTCAGAGAAATCTGATATCCCGGATGAAAAAGCAATGGAGAAAACAGTATGGACAGATACGTAAATGTACCACTTAGTGAGAAAGATGCCCACTCATTAAAGGCGGGGGATTATGTATATTTAACAGGCACAATATATACGGCAAGAGATGCAGCGCACAAGAGAATGCAGGAGACTCTGGACAGAGGAGAAGAACTTCCGCTGAAAATGGAAAATAATGTGATCTATTATATGGGACCGTCTCCTGCCAGAGAGGGCAGACAAATAGGATCTGCAGGACCGACCACAGCCAGCAGAATGGATAAGTATGCACCGAGACTTCTTGATCTTGGACTGAAAGGAATGATCGGAAAGGGAAAAAGGTCAAAGGAAGTGGCGGATGCGATCGTTCGCAACGGAGCTGTTTATTTTGCTGCAGTAGGAGGCGCAGGCGCATTATTGTCAAAGTCAATTACCTCGTCGGAAGTGATTGCTTATGATGATCTGGGCACAGAAGCTATTCGTAGATTGACGGTCAACAATTTCCCGGTAATCGTAGTCATTGATGCACAGGGTAATAATCTATATGAGACGGCGACGAAGGAGTATTGCCGGGAGTGAGGCAACTGGAGATAACATATGTACAGAATTATATTAATGGTAGTAAGACTTTTTTATAAAGTACCGTATTATCTGATGCGTATCTGGTGGTTGGGAACCCGGAAGAACTTCAATCTGGAAGAAAACTATGCATTTATTAAAAAAGTAACTAAGGCAGCCAATCGGGCCGGAAGAGTAAAAATAGAAAGCTATGGGCTGGAAAATATTCCCAAAGAAAATGGTTTTATTTTTTTCCCGAATCATCAGGGAATGTTTGATGCGCTTGTTTTTCTGGAATCCTGTCCGGTTCCTTTTTCTGTGGTATATAAAAAGGAAGTCAGTAACGTAATACTGTTAAAGCAGGTATTTAAGGCTTTGCATGCAATTGCAATAGACAGAGAAGACATTAAACAGTCTCTTCAGGTAATCAATCAGATGACCGAAGAAGTAAAGAAGGGAAGAAACTTTCTGATTTTCCCGGAAGGAACCAGAAGTCGCATGGGGAATCAGCTGCTTCCGTTTAAGGGAGGAACATTCAAAAGTGCGGTCAGGGCTAAATGCCCCATTGTTCCCTGTGCTCTGATTGATTCATACAAACCTTTTGATGAAAAGTCCATAGCCCCGGTAACTGTAAAATTGATTTATCTGAAACCGATCTGCTATGAAGAATATAAACAATTAAAGACTCCGGAAATTGCAGATCTTGTAAAATCCAGGATTGAAGAAGCTATTAAAGAATATTTATAAACAATATCTACAATTAATAAAAAAAGCAATTGACAAACACATAGACCTTATGTATAATAATTTTTGCGTCACGAAATGACGCCAATAACATATTGGTAGAGACGATTTTCAGATTATGGAGAAATACTCAAGAGGCTGAAGAGGCGCCCCTGCTAAGGGTGTAGGTCGGGCAACCGGCGCGAGGGTTCAAATCCCTCTTTCTCCGTTTACTACCAATAGGAAGTAAGAGAAGAATCTTAAGAGATTGAGATTTCTTTTTTTACGCCTTTTATGCCATTGTAAATGCTTTGAAAAATAAATGTAAAAAGTTGTTGACAAAGCAGGAAACAATATGGTAGTATGAAAATCCACCGCAGAAACGAAGGTTTTTCGGTTGGAAAAAAGATTTGAAAAAATCAAAAAAGTTGTTGACAAACGAAAGCGGTCATGATAAGATGTCAGAGTTGCCGCTGAGAACAACAGCAACGAAAGAAACACTGATCTTTGACAAATAAACAGTAATGCAACCCTGAAAATTCCAAGATTTTCAGAAAAATGAATTGCGAGATTCAAGAACAAGCAGATCGATGAAAAAGATCGAGAAGCTACCCGAATTAACAGTAAACAATGCCAGATAAAACTGGCAGGACACAAACACCATTTTAACATGAGAGTTTGATCCTGGCTCAGGATGAACGCTGGCGGCGTGCCTAACA
>ENA-OPDT01000788-OPDT01000788.1-human-gut-metagenome-genome-assembly--contig:-NODE-788-length-10979-cov-1.427591_pt1 | contig 10979 bp, 9 predicted proteins | sample MGYA00241627_ERZ501517 | MGnify/ENA primary metagenome ERZ501517 (study PRJEB25962, sample SAMEA2042435) | human gut metagenome | biome: human gut; feature: human-associated habitat; material: faeces... | reverse complement strand
TGAAATTTATGGACCAGAGTCAAGTGGTAAAACAACTTTTGCTCTTCAAGCAATTGCATCAGTACAAAAAACAGGGGGAAGAGCTGCTTTTATAGATGCAGAACATGCTCTTGATCCTGTATATGCAGAAAAGTTAGGAGTAAACATTAATGAGCTACTTTTATCACAACCAGATACAGGTGAACAGGCTCTAGAAATATGTGATGCCCTAGTAAAAAGTGAGGCCATAAGCATCATAGTAATAGACTCAGTTGCAGCATTGGTGCCACAAGCAGAAATTGACGGTGAAATGGGTGACTCCCATGTTGGCTTACAAGCTAGATTAATGTCTCAAGCTCTAAGAAAACTATCTGGAACTATTAGTAAAACAAATACTATTGCTATATTTATTAATCAATTACGTGAAAAAGTAGGTGTTATGTTTGGCAATCCAGAAACAACAACTGGAGGAAGAGCCCTAAAGTTTTATTCAACAATTAGATTAGATGTAAGAAGAAATGAACAATTAAAGATGGGAGATGGAGTCGTTGGTAATAAAACTACCATTAAAGTAGTTAAAAATAAAGTAGCCCCTCCATTTAAAACAGCTGTTGTTGATATAATGTATGGTGAAGGTGTAAGTAGAGAAGGTGAAGTAATCGATTTAGGTGTAGAAGCCGGAATCATAGAAAAAACTGGCGCTTGGTATAGTTATGAAGGTGAAAAATTAGGTCAAGGAAAAGAAAATGTTAAACTCTTATTAAAAGAAACACCTGAACTTACACAAGAAATAGAGGAAAAAGTAAGAGAATTCTATGGAATATCTCAAAATACTAGTGCAGAAAAGAATAAATAAACTATGGTCAACTTAAATGATAAGTTGACCTTTTTCTTTAAAGAACATAATCTATAGTATGAAAAGATTAAATGAGTTAATAAAATGTAAATATAATATTCCGATATATGGAATAAAAACAAATTCTAAAAAAATAAAGAAAGGAGATCTCTTTATAGCGGTTCATGGTTACAACTGTGACCATCATGCCTTCATAAGTGAAGCTGTAGCTAATGGAGCTTCCGCTATTATAAGTGAAAAAAAAGTAGATGTTGATGTTCCCGTAATCATCGTGAAAGATACAAATAAAGCCTTAGAAGAAATATGTCTCAAATTTTATAACCATATAGAAAAAAAATTCAGGTTTATAGGTATAACAGGAACAGATGGAAAGACTACTACCTCAACTATAATATATAATATACTAAAAGATGAATTAAACTGCTGTAATATAGGTACAAATGGCTTAGAATATCAACAAATGTTTTTTAAATTAAATAATACTACTCCAGAAATGGAAGAATTATACAACTTTTTATCAATACTTAGTCAAGTAGGATGTAAAACTGTTTCGATGGAGGTGTCAAGTGAAGCACTCCTGCATCGTCGAGTTGACAAATTTAATTATGATGTTGCCATACTAACAAATATCACAGAAGATCATTTAAATATTCATAAGAATATAGACAATTATGTCAATGCTAAGGCCAAACTATTTAAGAAAGTAAAGAAAAATGGCATATGTATTTTAAATTATGACGATAAACATGCAGAAGAAATACGTAAAGTAAGTCGAGGTAAAATTTACACTTATGGAAAAAACTCTAACTGTGATTTCGCAATTTGTCATATTAAATGTAAAGATATGTCGACACACTTCGACATTTTACACAAAAATACATCCTATCATATAACAACAAATCTAGTTGGTGAGTACAATGCCTATAATATAACAGCTGCTTTTGCTTGTGCCCTTTTATTGGGACTACCTCCTAGAACTATCATCAAAAGAATCAAAAGTATTAATACAATAAATGGTAGATTTGAACAGCTAGACTTTGGACAAAACTTTACAATTATTTTAGACTATGCCCATACAGAAAATGGTGTAAAGAACATTTTATCTACTTTAAAGAAGTTAAAACATAATAAAATTATTACAGTAATTGTAAGTGCCGGAGGCAGAGAAAAGCAAAAAAGATCCGCTATGGGCAAGATAACATCGCAATTATCCGATCATGTAATATTTACCATGGATGATCCAAGAAATGAAAACGTCTCTGATATTATTTCTGACTTAACCAAATTAATAGAAAAAAATAACTATGAGAAAGAAGAAAATAGAGAAAATGCAATCAAAAAATCTCTTACTATGGCAAAAGCCGGTGATGTAGTAGCGATACTTGGTAAAGGTCGCGATGAGTATATGGCTATAAAAGATAAAAAGGTTTACTATTCCGACTATGAAGTAATAAAAAATTTTTTCCAAGATAATGAAAAACATTAAACTTGACACAATTAAAAATGACATCTACAATAGAATTAGATTATGGTTTAAATATTGATAATATTTTAAATATATTCTAGAGTGGAGGAAAAGATGAATAAACAAATTGTTTTTTCCGCTTTACTAATTTTAATTGGATTAATTTTGGGCATTTTCCTAATTATACTTCTAAGTTATATTAGGAGAACAAAAACAACGAACAAAATAAAAGAAATGCTAGAAAAAGCTCGCAAAGAAGCAGAGAAAATAAAAAGAGAAGGAATTCTTGAACAAAAAGAAGAAACTCATCGTCTAAAACTTGAATTTGATAAAGAACTAAAAGAAAAAAAAGTTGATTTAAAGGAAACTGAAGATAGACTTTTACAACGTGAAAAGAACATGGATAAAAGAGATGAACTATATCAGAAAAGAGAGACTTTGTTAGACGAAAAGGAAGAACGATTAAATAATAAATTTGATGAAATTCAAGATGAAAAAAGTAAAGTAGAAGAACTAAAAAATGAACAATTGAAACTATTACAAGAAATTGCAAATTTCAGCAAAGAAGAAGCTAAAGAATTACTTATGGATGAAGTAAAACAAAATATGTCAAAGGAAGTAGCGACATATATAAAAGAGCAAGAACAAGAAGCTAAGATGTTGGCTGATAAAAATGCCAAGAATCTAATAGTAACAGCAATGCAAAGATATGCAGCTGATATTGCTAATGAACAAACAATCACGGTTGTCAATTTACCTAATGATGATATGAAAGGTAGAATTATTGGTAGAGAGGGAAGAAATATTAGGACAATAGAAGCTATTACTGGTGTTGATTTAATAATTGATGATACTCCAGAAGCTGTAGTCATATCAAGTTTTGATCCTCTACGCCGTGAAATTGCTAGATTAACACTAGAAACACTTATAAAGGATGGTAGAATTCATCCTACACGTATCGAAGAAATTTATGACAAAACTAGCAAGGAATTAAAACAAAAAATGATGGAATATGGTAATGATGCCTTATTCGAATTAGGTATAACAAAGATGGATACCGAATTAGTTGAATTAGTTGGTAAACTTCATTTCCGTACAAGTTATGGTCAAAATGCTTTAACTCATTCCATTGAAGTGGCAGAACTTGCAGGTGTCTTAGCTGGAGAATTTGATGAAGATGTTAACTTAGCTAAAAGAGCAGGCCTACTACATGATATTGGAAAAGCCATAGATCATGATTTAGAGGGAAGCCACGTAGAATTAGGTTCACAAATAGCTAAAAAATATCACGAGAATGAAGTGGTAATAAACGCTATTGAATCACATCATGGTGATACAGAAGCAACAAGTATCATTTCAAGTATAGTTGCAATTGCCGACAGTTTAAGCGCCTCACGTCCAGGAGCAAGAAACGATTCACTTGAAAATTATATTCAAAGACTATCACAATTAGAAGCTGTAGGTAACGAAATAGAGGGTGTAGAAAAATCCTTTGCTGTTCAAGCAGGTAGAGAATTAAGAGTAATAGTAAAACCTGAAGAAGTTGATGACCTAAAGGCTCATACGATAGCTAGAGAAATAAAAGAGAAAGTTGAAACAACATTAAAGTATCCAGGTACTATAAAAATAACAGTTGTAAGAGAAACACGAGCTCAAGAAGAGGCTAAGTAGTTTCTCTTTTTATAAAATGATTACTAAATTAATTACTATATTACAAGAATTAGATCTAGGTGATAATGACTTCTATAAATTTATTCCTGAACATACCAAAATAATAAGTGATGATTTAATAGTCGATGCAGCTTGTATGAACTTAGTTATAAATCCTCAAAAATATGTGGCATCTATAAAAATGATTCGAAAGAAGTTAGTATTAGAATTCCTAGACCAAAAAATCATTATACTACAAGTATAGCTATACATGAAATAGGTCACCTATTTGATTACTATTTGAAACAAAAAATAGTAATGAATGAAAATACTTCTCTCTTATTTGAATTTACATATTTATATAAAGTAGGAGAATTAGAGTTATTAAAAAATAGAATAAGGGAAATAGAAAAAAATAAGACATCAGTCAAATATAAAAGCTTAATGGACATAAAAAAAGAAACTAAACAGTCTCTGTTTCGACTTTAGTTTCTTTTTTAATATCTAAAATTATTGGTAAAATAATAGGCTTTCTACCTGTTAACTCATTTATATAAGGAATTAACTCTGCAGTCAGACAAGATTTAATACTTGCAAATGTTGAATGAGTATTTTTTAGTTGTTCTTTTACTATTTTATCAGCATACATTTCTATTTTTTTCAATAGTTCCTCATTTTCATTTATTTGTATAAATCCACGAGTAGTAATATTTGGTCTGATTAGTAATTCATGTTTTTTCATGTCTACATTAACTATTACTACTAATATTCCATCATTAGCCATTATTTTTCTATCACGTATAACTGCTCCACCAATTTCACCAATTCTGTTACCATCTACATATATATCAGCACCAGGCATGCTCTTACCTTTAGTAATAACATGATTAACTAAATCAAGGGAATCTCCATTTTTTAGTACAAAAGTGTTTTCCTTAGGAATACCACATTCAATTCCCAAATTAGCATGATGTTTTAACATACGATAATCACCATGGAAAGGCATTAAATACTTAGGCTTAATTAACCTAATCATTAATTTTAACTCCTCTTCATTAGCATGTCCTGAAGTATGAAGACCACTAAGAGATTTATTTGTATAAACAGATACACCGTTTAAACATAACTTATTAATGATCTTTGAAATACTTAAAGCATTACCAGGAATAGTACTTGATGAAAAGATAACTATATCATCTGGTCTTAATTTTACATACTTGTGATTACCATTAGACATACGAGAAAGTGCTGCCAAAGGCTCTCCTTGAGAACCAGTACACAAAATAGTAACATCTCCAGGCTTATAATGGCTAAGTTCATCTGGTGAAATTAATAGTTCTTTGTGATCTATATAACCACCTTCGATTGAAATTTTAATATTATTTTCCATACTTCTACCAAACACACATATTTTTCTATTGTGTTTATAACAAGTTTCAAAAATGTGTTTTACACGATAGATATTGGAAGCAAAAGTGGCAATAATTATTCTTTGTTGTGGATAAAGATCAAACATTTCGTTCAAAGCACTGTCAACTTTAGATTCACTTGTTGAAAATCCTTCATTTAAAGCATTAGTAGAATCACTAATTAGTAAATCAACTCCTTCATGCCCAAGAGTAGCCATTTTATATAAATCAGCCATTGGCCCAATTGGAGTAAGATCAAATTTAAAATCACCTGTTGTTACAATTCTACCATCAGGAGTAGTAATACAAATACCATGTGAATCAGGTACTGAGTGAGTAATTAAGATAAATTCTACTTCAATTTCTCCAAACTTTAATTTAGTATCATCGGTATAAGCATATAAATTATCATATCTAATATTACGATCCCCTAGTTTAACTGCTATTAACTCTTTTGCATGACGAGGAGCATAAATAGCAGGTATATTAATACTCTGTAATAAAAAAGGTATACTACCAATATGATCTTCATGTCCATGTGTAATTAATAACGCTCTAATTTTATCTTCATTTTCCTTTAAAAAAGTAAAATCAGGAAGTACATAATCAACACCCATCAATTCACTTTCTGGAAAACTTACCCCGGCATCAATAATAACGATATCGTCGCCATGCATTACACAATACATATTTTTACCGACTTCACCTAAACCTCCTAAAACAACAATCTTTGTTCCACTAGGTTTGTTTTTTATCATAAAATTTTATATTCTCCTTTCTACGTTCAATTTAATATGTAAAAGAACTAACCGCATACATTATACTATATAATTAATATTTTGTCTATCACAATAATAATTCTTGAGTTCGCAAAGTAAATTTTTAAACCATAACTAACATAATGGCTCAAGAGATAATATTTCTTTATTTAATGAACGAGCATATTCTATTTCTTTCTTTGTAGATTCTCCAATATACCCATTTACATTTACAACATAAATGGCATCACTTATTTCAATCTTTTTATAATGGAGTTTACTTAACTTTTCTAACTCAAAATCAGATAATTTCTTATTTTGTAGAAAATATACACATTGAATAGCAACATCCCCATTTAATTCTAATTCACAAGCTATGTCTATCATTTCATTTTTAAATCGCATACTTCCACATAGTGTTATTATTTTCATTATATTTACCTCCAATAATATTTATTCTAGCATATATTTATCTCCTTTGCGAATTGAAGTAATAATTAAAAATATTTTAATATTTACCTACTTTGTGTTACAATAAAATAAACAAAATTAAAGGAGACATAAGATGGGATTATTTAATAAAATAAAAAACATTTTTAAAACAGAAAATATTGAAGAAAATGTTAGCGATATACCTGAAAAGGTAGAAAATAAAAAGAAGTCAGTAGAAGTCTATGAAAAAGGATTAACAAAATCACGAGAAGGTTTTGTAAGTAGATTAGCATCTCTTACTAATAAATATAAAAAGGCAACTGATGAATATTTTGACGAATTAGAAGAAATTTTAATTATGGCAGATATTGGAGTAAATACAGTTACCAATTTCATTGAAAAATTAAGAGATAGAGTAAAAAATGAAAAAATAGAAAGTACAGAGGATTTAAAAGAAATAATTATTGATGAACTATTTATAATCTATGTTAATGAAGATGTTTTAGTAAACAAAATAAACTTTCAAGAAAATGGTCCAACCGTAGTTTTATTTGTGGGTGTTAATGGAGTAGGAAAAACAACTACAATAGGGAAATTAGCTCAAAAATTTAAAAATGAAGGTAAAAAAGTACTTCTAATTGCGGCTGATACTTTTAGAGCAGGGGCAGTTCTTCAGTTGGAAGATTGGAGTAAGAAAACTAATACTAGTTTTTATGGAAAAAGTCAGGGCTCAGATCCTGCCAGTGTTGTATATGATGGATTAGTAAAAGCTAAGGAAGAAAACTATGATGTTGTCTTAATTGATACTGCAGGAAGACTACAAAATAAAGTTAATCTAATGAAAGAATTAGAAAAAATAAATAGAGTAATTGGTCAACTTATTCCAGAAGCACCGCATGAAACATTACTAGTAATTGATGCCACAACAGGTCAAAATGGTATTAGTCAAGCTAAAAGTTTTAAAGAAATAACAAATATTACCGGAATTGTATTAACAAAATTAGATGGTACAGCTAAGGGTGGTATTGTTTTAGCTATAAAAGATGAAGTAAATATACCTGTTAAATATATTGGATTAGGTGAAGGAGAAAATGATCTTCAATCATTCGATATTGAAAAATATATTTATGGATTATTTAAAGATTTATAAAAGGAGTAAAATATGAAAAAGGACAAGACCAATAAAAAAAATAACAATCATATCTTTTTGTATTTACAAGCAATATTTTCATTAATAACAGTAGTATTAACAATAGTATATATACTAAATAAAAGTATTACAGGCTTTCTTCAATTATCATTAGGCCTAACCATTCTAATAATGGGATATAATAATTATAAAGTATATCATCGTAAATTTTTAACATTAGTTTACATTTTTGTAGGTGTAATTCTTATAACACTATCAGTAATTACTTTTTTAGGAGTATAATATGGAAGAATTTATTTATTATAATGAACTATATGATATATATAAACCACTCCTAACAATTAAACAACAACAATACTTTGAAGAATATTATTATAATAACCTTTCCCTAAGTGAAATATCAGAAAACTATGATATAAGCAGAAATGCCATCTCAAAACAAATAAATGTGATAAGAGATAAATTAAAAGGCTATGAAAATAAGCTCAATTTACATACTAAAAAGGAAAAAATATACAAAGCTTTAGAAAGTACTAGTGATCATGCAGTAGCAGAAATTATTAAAAATATTATTTAATAAAATGCTAGACACTAGTATTTTTTTTAGGAAAACTAATCTTGCTAAAACGGGGTACAAATAGTATAATGTTTACATAAAGAATAAGAAAGAGGGGAGTATACATGTTTGACAAAATAGTATACATAAGTGATAAGTCAGCAAACGTTAAACTAAGAGATGATGCTGATATAACTTTTAATTTAATGAATCTACATGTAATCTTCGAGGATAGTGAAAAAAAAATTTTAGGCGAAGTAGATGATTTAGAAGATAATATAGTAAAAATAAGATTTTTAGGTGAAATAAGAGATGGGAGACTAATCGGTGGAACACTACGTAAACCAACTCTTGATGCCACTTGTCGCGTTATTAAAGAAGAAGAAATACCTTTAATAACAGGAGAAGATAAATATGGAAATATGCTTTTAGGAGCTAGTCCATTTTATAATGATAGACCTGTATTTATGGATGGAAACGGTTTCTTCAGTAATCATTTTGCCATTTTTGGTAATAGTGGTTCTGGTAAGTCTTGTGGTGTATCTAGAATATTTCAAAATATGTTTGAAGATGAAAGACTCTTCCCATATAAATCAAATATAATTATGTTTGACTCATCAGCAGAATACTATAATGCCTTTAAAAATCTTTCTAGTATCAACTCAAACTATAATTATCGCTTTATTTCTACCAATGAAATAGATCCCTATGCTGAAAAACTTCGTATACCTATATATTTACTTAACGAACAAGATTTAGCCCTTCTTTTAAATGTAACAAATCATTCACAACTTCCCATAATTGAAAGAATGTTAAAATTAGCTCGCATATTTTCACAAGAAGAAGTAGACGCTAATGCTTATAAAAACCATTTAATAGCCAAGGCAATTATGGCTATACTATATACTAATCAAACCGCACCAAATAAGAGAAATGATATATTTTCTATCATCGCTTCATGTTCAACACCTGAATTTAATCTCGAAAGTACAATCCAAGGAGTTGGTTATACTAGAAAATTCCGTGAGTGTTTCTTAATTGATCAATTTGGTAACTTTACTGAAAGTGTTTTGATGACAGAATATCTTAATAAATTTATTAAAGAAGAATACGATAATTACGAGCCAGAAGGATCTGTTTTCTATACCTTAGATACATTAGAGAAAGCGCTTAACTTTACTTTGATTAGTGAAGGTTGGTTAAGAAATGAAAATACATATGGTGACTCAGTTACAATAAAAGTAAGATTACATTCTCTAATAGTCGGTCAAAATGCAAAGTATTTTGATTATCCAAGTTTTATAAATCTAGAACAATTCATTTCGTCATTACTAATAACTAATGGTCGTAAATTCCAATTTGTAAATATTAACTTAGATGATGTTGATGATACTTTCGCTAAGGTTATCGTTAAAATATATTCCCGTTTAATATTTAGTTTTGCTAAAGGGTTATCTAATAGGGCAAGCATTCCATTTCATTTAATTGTTGAAGAGGCACATAGATATATTCAAAATGATACAGATACTTTCCTAATTGGTTATAATATATTTGATCGTATAGCTAAAGAAGGACGTAAGTATGGTGTTATTTTAGGATTAATTACTCAAAGACCTGTTGAAATGAGTGATACCGTTATTTCCCAATGCTCTAATTTCTTGATTTTCAAGATGAATCACCCTGCGGATGTTGATTATATCAAAAAGATGGTTCCAAATATTAGTGATGAAATTGTTGAAAAACAAAAGACGCTTCAAGCTGGAACATGTCTAGCTTTCGGAATGGCTTTTAAAATTCCATTAATAGTCAGACTAAAAATGCCTGATCCAGCACCTAAGAGTGGTAACTGTGATGTTGTAAAAATATGGGATGGCAATGGTAATAAAAAAGCAGAGCCTAAAAATCCAGAACCAGAAACAAAGGTAGAAATACCAAAACAACAAGTAAATAGTCCAACATTTATATCAAACACTCCTGCTGGAGCAGGACGAATTCCAACTGCAGTTCCAGATTTAAATAATAAAGCTCCTAATATGATGGAACAGGTAAGTACTAACATTCCTGAACAAAATCCGGTAAAACAAAGTGAGGAGCAACCATCAAAATTTATTGATATTCCAGCTATGCCCGCCAATAATACAAACGAACAAGTACCACAAAACAAAGATTTAAATCCACAACCTTCACAGCTAAACAATAATGATGTTATGCATCCATATAATAGTGTTCAAAACTACAATGCAAATGTAGATGATGGCGCACTAAATCCAGAGTCTACATATATTCCAACAAACGATACAATAGTAAGTATCCCTGGGGCTCAAAGTTTCTTAAATACAGAAACAAGTTTAAAACCTAACATTACTTTAGGAGAACAACAACCACAAATAATAATCCCAGCCGGTCAAAATGTTAGTCCTAACCTAATGGAGGGATTTGGAAACATTAAGGTTGTTACGGAAGATAAGTAATAAAATCTAAAGACTAGTCAAACTAGTCTTTTTTCTGTATAATAATTATCAGGTGATAAAAATGTTTGAAAACTTAAGTGATAGATTACAAAATGCAATACATAAAATTAAAGGATATGGAAAAATAACTGAGGATAATATCAGCGAAGTAATGAGGGAAGTTCGTCTTGCTCTATTAGAAGCTGATGTAAATTATAAAGTAGTTAAAGAGTTTACTAATAATGTTAAAGAAAAAGCTTTAGGAGAAGAAGTA
>ENA-OPDT01000786-OPDT01000786.1-human-gut-metagenome-genome-assembly--contig:-NODE-786-length-10995-cov-1.740768_pt1 | contig 10995 bp, 11 predicted proteins | sample MGYA00241627_ERZ501517 | MGnify/ENA primary metagenome ERZ501517 (study PRJEB25962, sample SAMEA2042435) | human gut metagenome | biome: human gut; feature: human-associated habitat; material: faeces... | reverse complement strand
CCGTCAGTGTGCAACCGACTGGACCGCAATACGACAGGACTTCTTCTGATGGGCAAAACGCTTGCCGGCGCACAGATGCTTTCCGAGGGGCTGCGGGAACGTACCATTCATAAATTTTACCGTGCCATTGTATCCGGGAACGTTACAAAACCGGTACATCTGTCCGGATGGCTTATCAAAGACGAACATACCAATCAGGTAAAGATTCTGACACAGGAACAAAAAGATGCTGTACGGATTGAGACTTCTTATACGTCCGTACAGGCGAAAGGAACATGCAGTCTGTTGGAAATCTGCCTGATTACCGGAAAAACACATCAGATTCGTGCACATCTGGCATCTGTCGATCATCCGGTTATCGGAGATCGCAAGTATGGGGACCCGTCAGTGAATCACAAATTTTATGGTACCTTTCATGTGGATCATCAGCTGCTTCATGCGTATCGTCTGGAATTTCCGGACGGAAGAGTTTTTACTGCTCCGATGCCCGAAATATTTAAAGAAATTATGGAAAAGGAGCGTGGATAGCAGATGCCGACCTGGAATTCAAGGGGACTGCGCGGATCAACACTGGAGGATCTTTTAAACCGTACAAACGAAAAATATGCACACAACGGTCTGGCGCTGATCCAGAAGATCCCGACACCGATTACTCCTATTAATATTGATAAAGAAACCAGACACATCACACTTGCCTATTTTGAGCAGAAAAGTACCGTGGATTATATTGGAGCTGTACAGGGAATTCCGGTGTGTTTCGATGCAAAAGAATGCAACACCGACACCTTTCCGCTTGCCAATGTTCATCCGCATCAGGTGGCTTTTATGGAGCAGTTTGAAAAGCAGGAGGGAATCGCGTTTCTTCTGATCTCTTTTACGCACAGGGAGGAATTTTATTATCTGCGTTTTTCCGATCTGGAGAAGTTCTGGAACCGGGCTCTGGATGGTGGACGGAAAAGCTTTCGGTATGAGGAGCTGAATCCGGCCTATTTTCTGCCAAAGGTATCAGGGGTACTGATTCCCTATCTTCAGGTTCTCCAGAAGGATTTAGAGGACAGGGATTGACAATCTTTGGAATATTTCTTATAATAGCGTTGTTTCATGTGCTACCAAATTATCACGGTATCACTTTAAAATAGTAAAGCGAGAGGTTCGATTATGACAGACCAGATGTTACATACGCCGGACGGAGTCCGGGATATTTATAACGGAGAGTGCAAACAGAAACTACTGTTGCAGGAGAGATTACACGATGTATTGCGTCAATATGGATATCGTGATATTCAGACACCAACGTTTGAATTTTTTAATATTTTTGGAAAAGAAATCGGTACAACACCATCCAAAGATCTGTATAAGTTTTTTGACAAGGACGGAAGCACGCTGGTACTTCGTCCGGATTTTACTCCATCTATTGCAAGAAGTGCTGCAAAGTACTATACCGAGGATGATATGCCGGTAAAACTTTGTTATATGGGAAACACGTTTATCAATTCCAACGCGTATCAGGGACGCTTAAAGGAAACGACACAGTGCGGTGCGGAGCTGATCGGAGACGGAACGGTTGCCGCTGACGCAGAAATACTTGCCATGGTAGTGGAGTCCCTTCTTTCGAGCGGACTGAAAGAATTTCAGATCTCGGTGGGACATGCACAGTTTTTCCGCGGGCTGGCAGAGGCGGCAGGACTTGATGAGGAACAGCAGCAGGAATTAAGAGAACTGCTTGCCAATAAAAATTATTTCGGTGTGGAAGAAATGGTAGAGGGAATGCATTTAAATGACACGTTAAAGAAACTGTTTTCCCTTCTCGGAAGTTTTGAGACACAGGTAGAAGAACTTGCTGAGGCAAAGTCTCTTGCTTCGGATTACCCGAACATTCTTTCCGCAATTACTGATCTGGAAAAACTCGGATCGTTTCTGCGGTTATACGGAATTGAAAAATACGTTTCGTTTGAACTCGGAATCATCAGCAATTACCATTATTATACCGGTATTATTTTTGCAGGATATACGTTTGGAACAGGAGAACCTGTGGTAAAGGGAGGACGCTATGACAGGCTGCTTACATATTTCGGAAGAAAAGCACCGGCCATTGGTTTTGCCATTGTTGTGGACCAGCTTCTTTCCGCTCTTTCCAGACAAAAGATCACACTTCCGTCCGAGGAGAAAAATCAGATGATCGTTTACGCGGAAAATAAGATTGCGGAAGCAGTAGAAAAAGCGAAAGAACTTCGCGCTCAGGGAATTTCGGTTTCTCTGATCCAGATGCAGGAAGGCCGGAGCAAAGATGATTATCTGAGCTATGCCATGAAGGATCACGTTTCAAAAGTAGAATTTATAGAGGAAGCATAGGAGGAGATCATGGAAGAAAAGAGATATCTGACGTTTGCACTGGGAAAGGGACGTCTGGCAAAAAAGACACTCGAACTGTTTGAAAAAATAGGAATCACCTGTGATGAGATCCGTGATCCGGATACCCGTAAACTGATCTTTGTCAATGAGGAACTTGGACTTCGGTTTTTCCTTGCCAAGGGACCGGATGTGCCTACATATGTAGAGTATGGTGCAGCCGATATTGGAATTGTCGGAAAAGACACGATTTTAGAAGAGTCGAGAAATATTTATGAAGTGCTGGATCTTGGATTCGGAAAATGCAAAATGTGCATCTGTGGACCGGAAAGTGCTGCGGAACTTTTGCAGCATCATGAACAGATCCGTGTGGCAACCAAGTATCCGCGGATTGCCAAAGATTATTTTTATAACAAAAAACATCAGACGGTTGAGATTATCAAGCTGAATGGTTCCATCGAACTTGCACCGATCGTTGGACTATCAGAGGTAATCTGTGATATAGTAGAGACAGGTACGACCTTGCGTGAAAACGGGCTGACGGTGTTAGAGGAAGTTTGTCCGCTTTCTGCACGCGTGGTCGTAAACCAGGTAAGTATGAAAATGGAAAATGAACGAATCACAAAACTGATCCGCGATTTGAAAAAAGTCATTTAGGAGGGACATCATGAGAATTTTAAAACTTACAGAGGATACCAGAAAAGATATTCTGCAGAATCTCTTAAAAAGAAGCCCGAATAATTACGGTGAGTTTGAAGGCCGTGTAAACGCCATTATTGAAGAAGTGCGAAATAACCGCGATCAGGCAGTTTTTAATTATACCAAGCAGTTTGACGGTGCGGACATCAATGCCGGCAATATTCTTGTAACAGAAGAAGAGATTGCCGAGGCCTATGAGCAGGTTGACACGACATTGCTTGCAGTGATCCGCAAGTCTCTTGTAAATATCAAAAAATATCATGAAAAACAGGTACAGAATTCCTGGTTTACGACAGAGGACGGTATCATTCTTGGACAGAAAGTTACCGCACTTGCGACGGTTGGTGTCTATGTTCCAGGCGGAAAGGCCGTGTATCCTTCTTCCGTACTGATGAATGTTCTTCCGGCAAAAGTTGCGGGAGTAGACCGTATTGTAATGTGTACGCCACCAGGCAAAGATGGAAAAGTATATCCTTCCACTCTGGTTGCAGCCAAAGAAGCCGGAGTGGATGAGATCTATAAAGTCGGTGGAGCACAGGCAATTGCTGCCATGGCATTTGGAACCGAGAGTGTGCCAAAGGTTGACAAGATTGTCGGGCCGGGAAATATTTATGTCGCACTTGCCAAAAAAGCAGTGTTTGGTTATGTCAGCATTGATTCCATTGCAGGACCGAGTGAGATTTTAGTGCTTGCGGATGAGACTGCAAATCCACGCTATGTTGCAGCGGATCTGTTATCCCAGGCAGAACATGATGAGATGGCATCTGCAATTCTGATCACCACAAGCCAGAAACTTGCAGAAGAAGTATCTGCAGAGATTGATCAGTTTGTCGCAGAACTTTCCAGAAAAGAGATCATCCAGAAGTCCCTGGACAATTACGGATATATTCTTGTGGCAGATAATATGGAAGAAGCAATTGATACCGTAAATGCGATTGCATCCGAACATATGGAAATCGTCACAGCAGATCCGTTCCACGTAATGACAAAGATCCGCAATGCCGGTGCTATCTTTCTTGGAGAATACAGCAGTGAACCGCTTGGCGATTACTTTGCCGGACCAAACCATGTTCTTCCGACAAACGGAACGGCCAAGTTCTTTTCCGCACTTTCCGTGGATGATTTTATTAAAAAGTCCAGCATTATTTCTTACTCACGGGAAGCGCTTGAAAAAGTACATAAAGATATTGAGCAGTTTGCAGAATGTGAGAAATTGACCGCACATGCAAACTCCATCCGCGTTCGGTTTGAGTAGTATATGGGAAAGAAGGTCTAAAAGGAGCAGATTATGGAAAAAAGAGAGATCAGCACAACACGCAAAACAAAAGAGACGGACATTCAGGTGACTTTAAATCTGGATGGAAGCGGTATTTCCCATATTGAGACAGGCATTGGATTTTTTGATCATATGCTGGAGGGATTTTCCAAGCACGGTTTCTTCGATCTGCATATGGAATGTGATGGAGATCTTCAGGTCGACAGCCATCATACGATCGAAGACTGCGGAATCGTACTTGGAGATGCGATCAAAAAGGCATTGGGGGACAAAAGCGGAATCAAACGATTTGGAAGCTGTATCCTTCCGATGGATGAGACACTTGTTTTGTGTGCGGTAGATCTATCCGGACGTCCATATCTTGTATTTGACGGCGAATTTACTACGGAGCGTCTGGGAACACTTGATACCGAAATGATCCGTGAATTTTTCTATGCCATCTCCTACAGTGCGGGCATGAATCTGCACATTAAGGTGTTAAGCCCCGGAAATAACCATCATATGGCAGAAGCGATGTTTAAGGCATTTGCCAGAGCTTTGGATGAAGCGGTTTCCCATGATCCGAGAGTAAAAGGAATTCTGTCAACGAAAGGAAGTTTGTAATACATGAAACAAAAAAACATTGTCGCGACGCTTTATTTAAAAGATGGTCATGCAGTAAGATCCATGACCGATTTTACGCCGGTAGATGCGAATGTTTATCGACTGTGCCAGTTATACAACGACAGTGGAGTTGACAAGATCATTATTTTTGACCTGTCTACCAGCGATGATGAGCATGAAAAGAATGTCAATACGATTCGAAACATCAATCGCAACATTGATATTAAAGTATGCGCAGGAGGAAACATTAACCGTCTGGAAGACATCAAAAAACTTTTGTTTGCGGGATGCCTTCAGGTGATTTTGAATGCTTCTAAGCCTTCGAGCATCGGACTGGCGGAGGAAGCCAGTGCACGTTTTGGCAAAGACCGGATTCTGCTCTCTATCAACAATGTGGATTTTATTTTTAAGAATCAGGATTCGATTGAGAATACATTCCATGAAGCACTGGTGTTAAATCCGGAAATTCTGGATGCATTGGAAAATCTGACCAACATTCCGTATGTGGTGGAACTTCCGGATTATAATTTTGACGAGATCGTAAGGCTGCTAAAGCGGGAAAAAATCCGAGGAATTGCGGGTCCGTTCATCAATGATACTTCAACGGATATTATGAAGTTAAAGTCTTCTCTGCTTCAGGAAGGCATCAATATGTATAATTTTGCACCGGATCTGTCCTGGGAGGATCTGAAACTGAATTCGGACGGAATGGTTCCGGTCATTGTGCAGGATTACCGTACAGATGAAGTGCTGATGCTTGCGTATATGAACAAAGAAGCGTTTGATACGACAATTAATCTCGGGAAAATGACCTACTGGAGCAGAAGCCGTGATGAACTCTGGACCAAAGGCCTGACTTCCGGGCATTTCCAGTATGTGAAATCCCTGACGGCTGACTGCGACTTTGATACGATTCTGGCAAAAGTCTCCCAGGTAGGGGCTGCCTGTCACACCGGAAACCGTACCTGTTTTTTCAATAGCATCGTACAAAAAGAGTATGTTGAGAAAAATCCGCTGAAGGTACTTGAGAGCGTGTATGATATTATCAAGGAACGTAAAGCACATCCGCAGGATGGTTCCTATACCAATTATCTGTTTGGGAAAGGAACCGATAAGATTTTGCAGAAACTTGGGGAAGAGTGTACGGAAATTGTAATTGCAGCGAAAAATCCGGAACCGGAAAACATCAAATACGAGATTTCCGATTTTCTGTATCACTGTATGGTGCTTATGGTGGAAAAAGGCATTACCTGGGAAGAGATTGCCAATGAACTTGCCCAGCGATAAAAAATAAATGTTAAGAGGTATCTATGAGAAAACTAGCTTTAAGTGACGAGATTCTGATGCAGATTGAAAAACCTGCACGCTATATCGGTAATGAGCTGAATTCTGTAGTAAAAGATGACACATCGCAGATTCGTTTTGCGATGTGTTTTCCTGATGTATACGAAATTGGTATGTCACATCTTGGAATTCAGATCCTATACGACATGTTTAACCGCAGAGAGGACACCTGGTGTGAACGTGTCTATTCTCCATGGCCGGATCTGCATAAAATTATGAAGGAGCAGAATATTCCGTTGTTCGGACTTGAGTCCCAGGAACCGATCAAAAACTTTGATTTTGTCGGTCTGACTCTGCAGTATGAGATGTGCTACACCAATATTTTACAGATTCTGGATCTGGCACAGATTCCGCTTCTTTCGGCTGACCGTGGGGACGAAGACCCGATTATTTTAGGTGGAGGACCATGTTCTTATAATCCGGAACCGATCGCTGATTTCTTTGATATTTTCTATATCGGAGAGGGCGAGACGGTATACGGAGATCTGATCGAATTATATAAAATCTATAAACATTCCGATATGACAAGAGAAGAATTTCTGATCAAGGTGTCGCAGATTCCGGGGCTTTATGTGCCGGCTCTTTATGATGTCACTTATCATGAGGATGGAACGATCGCATCATTTGGACCAAAATACGAAGAGGTCCCAAAGACGATCCTTAAGCAGGTAGTTACGGATATGTCATCCGCTGTCTATCCTGAGAAGCCGGTTGTCTCTTATATGAAGGTCACACAGGACCGTGTTGTATTAGAGATCATGCGGGGATGTATCCGTGGATGCCGTTTCTGTCAGGCAGGAATGATTTACCGTCCGGTCCGTGAAAAAGATGTAGAAGTCTTAAAACATTATGCTTACGAAATGTTAAAGAATACCGGACATGAAGAGATTTCTTTAAGTTCTTTAAGTTCCAGTGATTATTCGCAACTGGAAGAACTGGTTAATTTCCTGATTGATAACTTTAAGGATAAAGGCGTAAATATTTCTCTGCCATCTCTTCGTATCGATGCATTTTCCTTAGACGTTATGGGAAAAGTGCAGGATATCAGAAAGAGCAGCCTTACCTTTGCTCCGGAAGCCGGTTCCCAGCGTCTTCGTAATGTTATTAATAAAGGACTGACGGAAGAGGTGATTTTAAATGGTGCCGGAATGGCGTTTGAAGGCGGCTGGAATAAAGTAAAGCTTTATTTCATGCTAGGACTTCCGACTGAGACGGAAGATGATATGCGTGCCATAGCAGAACTTGCCAATAAAATTGCAGTCCGTTATTATGAGATTCCAAAGGAAGAGCGGAATGGAAAATGTCAGATTACTATCAGTACCTCTTTCTTTGTACCAAAGCCTTTTACTCCATTCCAGTGGGCGAGAATGTATGATAAGGACAGCTATCTTGGTAGAGCCAAGGTGGTAAATGATGCTGTAAAAGAACAGTTAAACCGCAAGAGCATCAAGTATAACTGGCATGAAGCAGATGTTACGGTATTAGAGGGTATTCTTGCAAGAGGAGACCGCCGGATTGCCCCTGCCTTGCTTAAGGTTTATGAAAAAGGTGGTATCTTTGATGCCTGGACGGAATTTTTTGATAATAACCGCTGGGTAGAGGCTTTTGCGGAATGTGGCATCGATACCGATTTCTATACCATGCGGGAACGTCCTCTGGATGAAATTTTCCCATGGGATTTTATTGATGATGGCGTTTCGAAAAAGTTCTTAATCCGCGAATGGGAACGTGCCAGAAAAGAAGAAGTGACTCCAAACTGCCGGATGCAGTGTCAGGGCTGTGGAGCTGCTCAGTTTAAGGGAGGTGTCTGCTTTGAAAATAAGAATTAAATTTCGAAAATATGGTGTAATGAAATTTATCGGACACCTTGATATGATGCGTTATTTCCAGAAAGCAATGCGTCGTGCTGAGATTGATATTGCATATTCCGAGGGATTTTCCCCGCATCAGATTATGTCTTTTGCGGCACCGCTGGGAGTTGGAATCACCAGTGATGGAGAATATCTTGATATTGAAGTACATTCTACCAGAAGTTCAATTGAATCCGTTAAGGCTTTAAATGATACCATGGTGGAAGGTGTTGAAATTGTATCTTACCGGATGCTGCCAGAGCATGCAAAAACAGCGATGTCCATTGTTGCAGCAGCGGACTATAACGTATTTTATAAGAATAAAGGAAATTGTCCATTCACTTTGGATGAACTGAAAGGTAAAGTAAAAGCATTTTATGAAGATGCTCTGGAGATTCTGGTTACGAAAAAGACGAAAAAAAGCGAAAAAGTCATGGACTTAAAGCAGCTGGTATATGATTTTCAGGTTGAGGAAGCAGATGGCTGTCCATTCTTTTATCTTAAAGTATCTACAGGAAGCGTAGATAATGTAAAACCAGAGCTTTTGTTAGAAGCCTTTTACCGGTATCTGGAACTTCCTTATAACGAAATGCAGTTTCAGATTCATCGTGTGGACGTATATGCCCGAAAAGAAGACGGCACTCTGATTGCATTGGATGAAATGGGAGATGACATTCTTGAATAAATTTATCATTACAAGGCAGCATTATGTAGGCGACTCTTATTTTACGGCACTGTTAGATGAAAAGGACAAGTTTAGGGAAATTGCATTTCATCCGTTATCCGAAGAAAATCAGGTTGTACCGGGAATAATTTGTATTGCCAGGGTAAAAAAGATTGCCGCGAACTTAGATGCCGCTTTTGTGGACATTGCAAAGGGAGTAACCTGTTATCTGGAAACAGCACATATAAAAGATGCCTGGTTTTCGAAGCAGTGCAGAAGCGGAAAGCTGACCGAAGGGGATGAACTTGTGGTGCAGATTACCAAAGAGGCGATCAAGACCAAGTATCCCATTGCAGATACCAAGCTTTCCCTTACCGGAAAATATTTTGTCCTGACAAACGAAAAACGTCCCCTTGCCATTTCTTCTAAATTATGCGCGGATGAAAAAGAAAGGTTAAGCAGTCAGGTACAGCTTTTCGAACAGATGCAGCTTTTTGAAAAAGAAGCAGTTACCGATACAAAGCAGAATGCCGGACAGGAAGAAAAAAGAAAGCCGCATAGTCTTATCGTAAGAACCAATGCGGCAGGAGCTTCTCCGGAAGAATTAGAAACAGAATACCGGAAACTTTCATCTGACTATCAGAAGTTAGCTGCAACTTTTCATTTCCGTACCTGTTACAGCATTCTGATGCCACCAAAGAAATTTTATGAAAATGCCATTAATCACCTTTACCAGGAAGAGCTTGGTGAAATTATTACGGATGATAAGAATATCTTTGAAGAGCTTCAACAGCTTTATGCCGGAAATCCTGATATTTTATCTAAGATACGGTTCTATGAAAATGATGCCATTTCATTAGGAACCCTTTATTCCTTTGAGACGCAGATACAGCGTGCAATATCGGAACGGGTCTGGATGAAGTCTGGTGCTTATCTTATCATTCAGCCAACGGAAGCTCTGACAGTTATCGATGTAAACAGTGGAAAGAATACTTCCGGAAAAAATGCAGAAGAATATTATTATAAGATTAATTTAGAAGCTGCTGCAGAGATTTCAAGACAGCTCCGGCTTCGTAATATTTCAGGAATTGTCATTGTGGATTTCATCAATATGGCAAAAGAAGAGCAAAGAAAAGAGCTGATGCACCAGTTCCGGTTATCCTTAAAAGAAGACCCGGTTCCGGTACGGCTTGTGGATATTACAAAGCTTGGCTTAGTGGAGCTGACCCGGAAGAAGGAGCGTAAGACCCTTTTGGAGCAGGTGGCTCAGCTACGATGATAGCAGCTGCAAAAGCCACATCAAGGTATATATCAAGATATGCAAAGAAATATCTGAATACAATACCCGGAAAGTACCTGAAAAATAATTAAAATTATAGCGTGAAATAGTTGACGAATCGTAATTCGTGTGCTATGATACAACAGTATGCCGCACAGTGAGGTATAAGTCTATCGTAAGGATAGCACCACAACTGGCGAGTAATGATAATAGGAGGTGCCATATGTACGCAATTATAGCAACAGGTGGTAAACAGTACAAAGTATCTGAAGGCGATATCATTACCATTGAAAAGCTTGGTGTTGAGGCTGGTGAGAAAGTAACTTTCGATCAGGTTTTAGCAGTATCTGACAACGGATTAAAAGTTGGTGCAGACGCAGCTAACGCAACTGTAGAAGCTTCTGTAGTAAAAGAAGGCAGAGCTAAGAAAGTTATCGTTTACAAGTATAAGAGAAAAACCGGCTATCACAAGAAGAACGGTCATAGACAGGCGTTCACACAGGTGAAAATCGAAAAAATTAATGCGTAATCGATAGGAAATTGTTATGACAAAGATAACGATTTTTCGAAACCAGAAACAAGAGTATCTTGCTTTTTCCTGTGTCGGACATGCTGAATATGCAGATGCCGGAGAGGATATTGTATGTGCAGGAATTTCGGTTCTTGTGATTAATACAATCAATGCCCTTGGAATGTTCACAAAAGAACAGTTCAAGACAAATCAGGACGAAGAGACCGGATTGATTTCCGTATCTTTTGAGCAGCCGGCAGGACATGATGCAAAGTTACTTTTGGACACAATGGTTTTAGGCTTACAGGGAATACAAAACAATTATGGAAATGATTACATCATTTTAAACTTCAAGGAGGTGTAGAACATGTTGAATATGAACCTTCAGTTTTTTGCTCATAAAAAGGGAGTTGGTTCTAC
>ENA-OPDT01000776-OPDT01000776.1-human-gut-metagenome-genome-assembly--contig:-NODE-776-length-11073-cov-1.956798_pt1 | contig 11073 bp, 8 predicted proteins | sample MGYA00241627_ERZ501517 | MGnify/ENA primary metagenome ERZ501517 (study PRJEB25962, sample SAMEA2042435) | human gut metagenome | biome: human gut; feature: human-associated habitat; material: faeces... | reverse complement strand
ACAATATTGTATTAAAAAAATCGTTTTAGTGCAGTATCTTAAAATTTTGTATAATAGGAATTGAAGTTAAATTAGATGCTAAAAAAAGAAGTGGAAGAATTATTATTCAATATTCTTCAAATGAAGACTTAGAAAGAATTTTAGGACTTATAAAATAAAGATATTTTTAAACGGTGCACTCGTGGCGGAAAAATCGGAAAAAAGCATGTCATATACCCCGAAGGTCAGCGGAATGTACACAGTGGAAGTCACTGTTACAGACTCCGACGGGGAAACGGCGAGCGGAAAGATGCTCATAAATGTGTCCGTAGTCGAGCCTACGGAGAAACCGACAGAAAAGCCTACCGAGAGGCAGACGGAAAAGCCCACGGAGAAGCCTACGGAAAAGCCCACGGAGAAACCGACAGAGAAACCGTCCGACGAACCGATAAATCCGATCCCGTCGGAGCCGGTAGATCCCGTGATCGAGCCGGCGACGGAAGCACCGGTTACCCCCGAGCCCGCACTGGACTGAATATAAAACGCAAATAAAAAAGACTGTCGCAGATTTATTCTGCGGCAGTCTTTTGCTCATTTTATGCCTGGTAAGTCCCCATAAAGCTGTTGACATCGCTCTCGCATGAGCGCATGGCGAGTATCGTCTGCTCGAAGAGCTTTTCAAGCTCCCAGCCGAGCCTCTCCGCACCCGTGCGGATAACGTCACGCGAGCAGCCCGCGGCGAACTTTTTATCTTTGAACTTCTTCTTGAGGCTCGAGACCTCCATGTCCATCACGCTCTTGGACGGGCGCATCAGCGCCGCCGACCAGATAAGCCCTGTCAGCTCGTCCGCCGCGAAGAGCACTTTTTCCATCTCGTGAACAGGCTCGACATCGACGCAGATGCCGTAGCCGTGGGAGCAAATTGAATATATCATGTCGTCGCCGACTCCGCCCGCATTGAGCAGCTCTGGAGCTTTCTTGCAGTGCTCCTCCGGATAGAGCTCGAAGTCGATGTCGTGCAGCAGACCGACTATGCTCCAATATTCCTCCTCGTCCGCATAGCCGAGCTCCTTTGCGTACCAGCGCATAACGCCCTCGACAGTCAGCGCGTGGCGAATGTGAAACGGGTCTTTGTTGTATTTTTTCAGAAGCTCAAACGCTTCGTCCCTCGTGATTTTGCTCTCTCTCATTTTTGTCGTCTCCTTGCATTTTGCGCATTATTGCGCGAGTTTTCACAATTATACCACTTGCTTGGTAGGCTTTCAACTATATGCGCGGTTTTATGTCGAGATTGACAAGCGCGCTCTGATTTATCGAAAACAGCAGATCAACAAGCTCATTTTCGTCAATGCAGTAGTCCGAGCGTATCCATTGGATAATAACGCCCGTGCTGCCGTTGAGAATATATGAGTAGATATATTGCTCCTGCTCCTTCGGAAAAACGATGTTCAGGTTCTCAATAAACTGAATTATCGACTGCTGCATGAATTTTGAACGGAACGCAGGGTCAACCGAGTCGACAAGCAGCGTGCGGAACGGCTTGTCATTTTCTTTGATATACATTAGAAATGAAAGCAGATATCTGTGCGCGCCGAGGTCGTTTTCCGCGCCTATTTTCTTTAAGTGATCCTGAGTCGCGTCGAGCAACTCGTTTTCGACCTCTTCGAGCAGCTCTTTCGGCTCGGAGTAGTGCGCATAAAAGGTCGAGCGGTTGAGTTCGGCGCGCTCGCATAATTCTCTTACAGATATTTTTGCTACCGAGCCTTTCTCGCCCAGGAGATCCATCAGCGCGTTTTTGAGCAATATTTTTGAAAGTCTCGTGCGCTGGTTATTTTTGATGTTCATATTATCCCACCATTTTCAGATGATTTTGTCGGTTTCATAACAGCGATTAACAAAACTGATGATTGTTAATCCGACACGATGTAGATATAATAGTAGTGTAATATGAAATCTTTCAATTGTCAAGGAGACCTTAACCTTTCTGTCTCCAATGATTTTATCGCCTGCGGAAAACGGCGCGTTACGGAAAGCTTCAGACGGAATACGAGGACGCGCCGAAACCGCAGCGACAACTATATAAGAAATTCATTCAGCCTTTTAACATTTTAGCCGCGCCGATCCTACGGGGTCGGTTTACGGCTCAAATCATATAAAAAGCACCGCAAGCGCATAAAGCTGTGGCAAAGGCAGCTGCAAATATATTTTTATATCCATAAGATAAAATAAATGAAGGAGTTCTCGTGATGGCAAAAGCAAAATTTTTTGAAAAGCGGGCGCTTGATTCGCGCCTGACCTCGCCCGATGTTACGGCGAAGGAGAAGTGGCTGGGCTATTTGTTAGGCCCGTCCGGCGCGCTGCTTTTAAACGCCGTGCTCGCGACCTACCTCAATGTCTATTATACCGATGTCCTAAACCTCACCACCGTGTGGGGCGGCGCGTTCCTCGCGGTGTTCCCGATAGTGTCGAAGATAATCGACGCTATAACAAATATAGTCATGGGCTATATCATCGACCGCACGCGCACAAAACAGGGCAAGGCGCGCCCTTGGCTGCTGCTCTCCGCGCCGCTTGTCGCCGTGACAGGCATATTGCTCTTCACAGTCCCCTCGGGTAACCGGACGGTGCAGGTGATATGGGTCATGCTCTCATATAATCTGTTTTATTCGTTCGCTTATACAATTTATAACATGAGCCACAATCTTATGGTTCCGCTCTCGACGAGAAACACGGAACAGCGCGGTTCGCTCTCGGTTTTCAATCAGATATCGACTATCATGATGAGCGGCATAATCGTCGCGCTCATCTTCCCCATGCTCATCATGCCGCAACTCGGCGTTGACAAATCAAAGTGGATAGTTACGATGAGTATCCTTTCGTGCATCGCGCTGCCGCTGACGCTTATGGAGTATTATTTCACCAAGGAGCGCATCACCCTCGAAGGCGGCGAGCAGAAAAAAGAGAGCGTCGCAATGGTAACTCAGCTCAAGGCGATTTTCAGCGATAAATATATGATAATAATTTTCATATATTTTCTCATTTTCACCGTCGGCTCGACTATCAAAAATATCTCGCTCGTCTATTTCTCGAACTATGTCCTCGGTACATATAACGACGGCAAGACCCAGACCATGCTCTCCGTTATCGGCGGAATCCCGATGGGCATCGGCATTTTTGCCGTTTGGCCGCTCGCGAAGAAGTTTGGTAAACGCAATTTAACGGCAATCGGCTTTATCTTCTATGCTGTCGGCTCGGCTATATGCTGGCTCGCGCCGACGAATATGGTTATAGTGCTTATCGGCCAGTTTATCAAGAATATCGGCGGTCTGCCGTGCTCCTATGTGTTCATGGCGCTGTTTGCGGATGTACTCGACCATGTCGAGTGGAAAAACGGCTTCAGGTGCGACGGCATCGCGATGTCGATATATAACACGATCGCTGTGGCGAGCGTCGGAATTTGTACGGGTATATTCAATCTCGTTCTCTCGAAATCCGGCTATGCCGCGCCCTATACCAATGCGGCGGGTCAGCTCATCGCCGTGCAGTCGGAGAGCGTCAAGAGCGCGATAACATTTACTTTCGTAGGACTTGAGACTATAACCGGCATAGTCCTTGCGATACTTCTGCTGTTTTTGAATGTCGAAAAGAATATCGCCAAGGAGCAGGAGGAGATAAAGCAGAGAAACGGGGAGACGACAGAATGAAAGCCGTAAAGCTTAAAACAGAGTATCTCAAAAACCCGTTGGGGATAGATATAAAGAACCCGCGCTTCATGTGGAACTGCGAGGGCGGAAAGGCGCAGAGCGCGTATAGACTAATCGTTTCCGACACGCGTGGCAATATTCTATGGGACAGCGGCAAGGTCGAATCTTCACAGATGACTTTTATTCCGTATCCGCTTGACACTCCGTCGCGCCTGAGAGTGAACTGGAAAGTGAAGCTCTGGGACGAAAACGGGCTTGAGGGCGAGTGGAGCGAGCCGGCATTCTTCGAGATCGGGCTCAGAAACGCCTCAGATTGGAGCGCGAAGTGGATAACAGGAAACTATAATGTAAACAGAAAACAGCGTTATCCGGTCGACTGCTTCAAAAAAGAGTTCGAGTGCAAAAAGCCGATTCTCTCGGCGCGGCTCTATATGACCGCCTGCGGACTCTATTCAGCCGGGATTAACGGCGTTGATTTTTCAATGCCGCTCGCGCCCGGCATCACGGAATACAGAAAGCGCATACAGTATCAGACCTACGATGTGACAGTACTTCTGCATGAGGGAAGCAATGTGCTCTGCGCCGAGCTTGCCGACGGCTGGTACAGGGGCAGCGTAGGCGCATGGGGACTCAAAAATCAGTATGGCACCGAGACAAAACTGCTCGCTCAGCTCGAGATAAAATATACCGACGGCACGGTGCAGACCGTTGTGTCGGACGGCTCGTGGCTCTGGAGCAACGACGGCGCGATACGCTTTGCGGACAACAAGGACGGCGAGCGGGTCAACGCAAATATGACGCCGTCATACAGCGGTCACGCGAAAGAGACGAAGTTCAAAGTTGTGCCGAGCGCGTCGAATAATTTCCCGATAGCCGAAAAAGAGCGCTTCAAACCTCAATTATCCGTCACCCCTAGCGGGAAAAAGCTGCTCGACTTCGGGCAGAATATGGCGGGCTATGTTGAGTTTGAGATAAACGCCCGCGAGGGGCAGAAAATCACTCTCGAATTCGGCGAGCTGCTGCACGACGGCGAGCTTACGCTCGAGAATATCCAGTGCAGGAATAAACACAAGACAACGCCTTTGCAGAGAGTTGAGTATATCTGCAAAGAGGGCAAAAATCATTACAAGACGAAGTTCGCGATATTCGGTTTTCAGTATGTCAGCGTCGACACGGATATAGATATCGCCCCGGAGAACTTTACCGCCATAGCCGTCTATTCCGATATGGATGAGACGGGGTATTTCAACAGCTCCAACGAATTGCTCAATAAATTCGTCGAAGCGACAAAGTGGTCGGCAAAAGGCAACTCGACCGATCTGCCGACAGACTGCCCGACCCGCGAACGCCACGGCTGGACGGGCGACGCGCAGATATTCTGCAAAACCGCGAGCTATCTTTTTGACTATGCGCCATTTGCCGAAAAATTCGTGCGCGATATGTGCGACGAACAGCTCAAAAACGGCGATTTCCGCCAGATAGCCCCACGCGGCGGTGTGGATTTCTATATGACTTTTATGGACGGCTCGGCGGGCTGGTCCGACGCAGGCGTGTTTATCCCGTACAGACTCTATAAGCAGTACGGCGACAGAAAGATTCTCGAACGCTTCTATCCCAACATGCGCGCCTTTGCCGAATATAAAATAAAGACCCTCGGCAAGTGGTATCCGACAGCCCTGCCGACGGGAGTGGGGCTCAAAAATTTCCGCAATATTTCAAACTACCGCCAGTCCTACGGCGAATGGGCGGAACCTGCCGATGTCAAGGCGCTTAAATTTACGGATTTCGTCAATCCGAATCCCGAGGAAACCACGGCGTACATAGTCTATATGCTCGAAACGATGGCTGATATAGCCCGCGTCCTCGGTAAGGATAGCGACAGAAAGCTCTATGAGAAAAATACCGTAAGGGCAAGAAAGGGCTACAGTGCGCTCGTCTCCACGAAAAAATTCTCGCTCGATACCGATCGCCAGGCGAAGCTTGTGCGCCCGCTTTATATCGGTCTGCTCGACGAAAAGCAGACGGAATATGCGAAAAAGCGGCTCATAAAAGCCCTCGACAACTACTCGTGGAGGCTCGGCACGGGATTTCTCTCGACGCCGCTGATACTGAGCGTTTTGGCGGATATAGATATTGAATATGCCTACCGCCTGCTTGAAAACGAGCAGATGCCCGGCTGGTTGTTCATGCCCAAGAACGGCGCGAACACCGTCTGGGAGTCGTGGGAGGGCACCGCGGCGCAGGGCGGCATAGCCTCGCTCAACCACTATTCAAAGGGCGCGGTGTGCGAGTGGCTGTTCGGCACGATGTGCGGAATAAATGTTGCCGGAGAAAACCGATTCACTATAGCCCCGCGCCCGGGCGGGCATTTCGAGTTCGCCGAGGCGAGTTACGACAGCGTATACGGAAAAATCTCCGTGCGCTGGGATAAGACGGACGGGGGATATAAATATAAAATATCCGTCCCGTCGAACTGCAAAGCCGATATTATTCTGCCCGACGGAAGAAAACAGACCGTCGGAGCGGGTGAATATGAATTCTGAGGAGGAAAATCCATGAAAAGATCGATAGCTGCCGTTATGGCGATTCTTGTTCTGCTTGTGTCGCTGCTGTGCGCGTGCAAAAAGGACGACACAAAAACAAATGCGGACACCACCGGCAACGCTCAGACGAGCACGGACGGACAGATTATTGAAGACACGACCGCCCTTCCCGAGGACAGCACCGTGCAGGAGGGCGAGACAAACGAAACTCAATCGGCCGAGCCCGCAAAGCCCGGCGAGACCGCTTCGAATCAGGTAACCGCCGCGCCCTCGAAGAATGCAAAAGACTGGACTAAGGCCGAGATAATCGCCTATTTCAACGCCGGCGCGAACAGAGTAAAATATCAGGCGAAGTCCGTCACCCGCAACTACACCGAGACGAAGAACGACGCCGACAAGACCGAATTGCCCAAGGCGATAGATGCAATAGGCAAGAGCGCGATGAAGACCTTCATGAAGCGCGACGATAAGGCGATAGTCCTGACCTCAAAAGAGGACATCAGAAACGTATTCCCCGTCGGCGGCAAGGATTGGGTCAGCAAGCTCACAGTATCAGATGTCAAGGGCGCAAAGGTCGAGGACAAGGGCGGCGAATATCAGATAACCCTGACCTTCGGCACTGAGGTCAATCCCTCCGGCGAAAAAGGCTATGCCGCAGCGTTCGGCGTGCTCACCGCCGACGTGGTAAACTTCGACTATCCCGGCCTCTCGCTCACCGACCAGAAATTCACCTATTATAACGGAACGATAGTAGCAAGATTCAGCAAGCCTACCGGCAACTTAGTCTATGCCCACTATGACTATCCCGTTATTATTGAACTGACGGCGCACCTGCTCGGCTCAAACACGAGAGTAAAAGTCGGCATGACAACAATAAACGACTTCACGATAAAATATTAAAAGTTACATCCGAAAAACAAAATGTCCCGCACGGAAACGTGCGGGGCGTTTTGCGTATATTTTTATTTGAGCGAGTTGCCGGCGCTGAACGCCTTTGCGACTGCCTCGCCGAGGACAACATAGGTGTTGTTGAACGGGTCGAAGGTTATCGGCTGCGCCTTTGAAACATCGACGTTTCCGTTCTCGTCGAGCACGCGTTCGTCAACGCAGACGTTGACTATCTCGCCGACCATGCGCCCGGTGCCTGCGTCGTAGCTCTTGAGCCTGCACTCTGCGGCGATGGGCAGCTCTTCAATCAGCGGCGCGTCAACAAATTTCGATTTGACGGCGTGGAAACCTGCCTTTTCGAATTTATCGGGCGTATTCCCTGCGGAAACAAGACCGACATAGTCGCACGCCGCCGTGTGTTCGAGGTCAGCCATGCTCACGGTGAATGCCTTTCTCTCGAGGATATTCTTCGTGGACTTGTGGCTCGCGCTTATGCACATGGATATTTCATTGCCGCCGCTGATGCCGCCCCATGCGGCGTTCATTGCGTCGGGGTTGCCGTCCTTGTCGTAGGAACCGAGGATAAGCACCGGCTGCGGATAGGTGAATGGCTTTGCACCGAAATCTTTTCTCATGATAATTCCTCCTTTGATTTGACTTTATTATAGAACCTGAAGTCGGCTTTAAGTCAAGGAAAAACGAAAAAAGTTTACAAATAAAAACAGCCCCGGACTCAACATCCGGGACTGAATAAAAATCTGTTAGTCTCTCTCTTTTTCGAACGAGATAACTTTTCCGCTCTTTGCGTTTATCTTGTACTCATACTCGAATCCGCCGCATTTGAATTCAACATCGTAGTGCGCGGTGAGCGAGTCGGTGTCAAGCTCGGCTTTGAGCTCCGTGACCTGAGCCTCGGTGAGACCCGCATGGTCGAGTGCGGCTTTCTTCGCGGCATCCGCAGAGATATATTTCGAGGGGTCGGCGGGCTTGGAATCGTCAAGCTCGCGGTCGAAGTCGATTATTCTGCCGTTCTTCGCGTTGACCTCGACTTCGTATTCGTATCCGCCCGAGACAAATTCTATATCATAGTGCGGGGTGCGGTCGTCCGCGTCAAGCTCAGCTTTCTTGAAAGTGACCTTTGAAGCGTCGAGGGAAACTTTCTTGAGGGCTATTGCCTTCGCCTCGTCGATGCTGATATAGCCTGAGACATCGGGCTGGGGCTTTGAAGGCTTCGAGGGGTCGGCGGGCTCGACTTCTTTTTTAAGAATGCTGCCGTCCGCTACCGCTATCTCGTAGTCGTATTCGTTAGCTCCGGCGATAAACTCGATATCATAGTGGGCGACAAGGTCGTCGCTGTCGAGCTTCGCTTCGGTGAACTTTGCGTCGGCTCTTGCAACGCCCGCATCGGCGACTGCAATGTCTATCGCGGCGTCAAGGCTTATCTTTACTTCCTGCTGGATCTGTCCGGAGTTGCCCGAGCCCGTGTCGGGCTTATCCTGCGGCGGCGCGAACGCAGAGAAGATAGCCATAATGACTGACATGAGCGCGACTCCGATGGATTTGAAAATACTTGCAAACATAGTATCTGTCCTTTCTTATCGGGATCGTGTCCCTTAGTACACCCATATAATAACCCGCGAAAATTAAAGAAAGATTAGAGCGCAAAAATTTTTCGGAAAGTTTGAAGTCCGTAAAACAGTGTGCTGTGATGTTGATAAATTGGGATTTGTCCATCCCCGATGTCAAACAATATAAAATAACAAAACCGATTGCAGCAGAAAATCTACTGCAACCGGTTCATTTATTTATGCTGTTATACCGCCGTCAAAAGGTCACGGTAAACTCGCTTCCCTCGCCGTAAACGGAGGATGCGGAGACTTTTCCGCCGTGGAGCGCCGCTATCTGGCTGACGAGCGAGAGCCCCAAGCCGAATCCGCTTTCGCGGCTGCGGGATTCGTCCGCGCGGTAAAATCTGCCCCATATCTTCGGCAGATCCTCTTCTTTTATCCCTATTCCGTCATCCTTCACCGAGAGCACGATGCCGCTGTCCTTTTTGAGCCTGACTTCGATGCGCCCGCCGTCTCTGCCGTATTTGACGGCGTTTGAGAGCAGATTTTCGAGCATCAGCGATATCAGCTGCGCCTGCGCGGGGATTATAATATTGTCTTCGATGTCCGCAGTGAGCGTGATGTTCTTCGCGGGGACAAAATCGGCGCATGTTTTTTTGACGAGCTCGCTTAAATCTGTGTCCTCGAGCTTGTAGCGCTTGTCGCCCTGCTCCGTGCGCGAGAGCGTCAGCAGAGCCGTGACGAGCTTCGTCATCTTGTCCGTCTGCTCGTCTATCGACGAGAGCGCTTCGAGCATATCTTCTTCGCTCGCGTTGTCGGACAGCGCGTATTCGCATTCCGCCTTTATCACGGCGAGCGGTGTGCGCAGCTCGTGCGAGGCGTCGGAGGTGAACTGCTTTTCGTTTTCGAACGAGGTCTGGAGCCTTGCGAGCATGTCGTTGAAGGTCTCGGCAAGCGTGTATATTTCGCCAGCGCTTTTCTCCATCTCTATGCGCTTCGAGAGGTCGGTTCCGTCGGTTATCTCGTGCGCCGAGCGGCAGATATTCTCGACCGGCTTCATCGTTTTGCGCGATATTAAATACGCCCCGACGGCGGCGATAATAATAAACGCCGGGAGAATGTATATGACCGTCCTGCTTATTGCGTCGAACGCGCTCTTGGCGGCGTCGGCGTTGATGAATCCGCGCACCCAGACCGGGGGATAGGTCGAGTTGCTGCATATGAATTCAACTTTGAAAACCGTCCTGTCCGCGTTTGCTGGCAGTTCAACGCTCAGCGAGCTGACTTCGTCGCGGGTCAGACCCGCGTGCTTGAGCGCGATATCAATCGCCTTTTCGCTGTTTATTCCGTCCTTGAACTCGGTGCTTTTGTAGACGGGGTCGCTGAGCCCGGACATCGCGGTGTCCGCCTCATATTTGATTATCTTCCCAGAAAAGGCGTCGATTTCGTATTCGTATTTGTTGAAATCGAGACGGGTGTCGTAATAATAATATTTGTTTCCGTCTGTCTCGAATGTTCCGACCTCGCCGTTTTTGAGATTTTTGCTGTTTATCAGCGCGGCGGGGGACTCGCCGTCGATATATCTGCCGCTCGAGTCAAAGACATTGCAGTAGACCTCGTCGACGAAGAAAGCAAAATCGTTCTCGATTTCGAGAATGCCGTTCTTGTATTCTATCTCGTCAACATTGCGCTCGACCGTGCTTATCAGCTCATTCTGCAGGCGCGAATCGGCAATCTGCGAGCCTGTTATCAGTATTCCGCCGATGCCGAGGGAGCTGACAACGGCGATGAGCAGCGTTATCCACACCGTTATCCGCAGCTTGAACGAAGAGCGGCGGCGCGCGGGTCTTGTTTTTTTATTTGATGACATAGCCTGCACCCCTCACGGTGTGAATGAGTTTGATATCCTCGCCTTCGTCTATCTTCTTGCGGAGATATCGGATATATACGTCGACAACATTCGTGCCACCCTCGTAGTCGTAGTTCCAAATGTGATCCTCAATTTTCTCGCGGCTGAGTACAACGCCCTTGTTCATCACAAGATATTGCAGCAGCTCATATTCCTTTGCCGAGAGCGATATCTCCCTGCCCGCGCGTTCAACGCGCCTCGCTGCCGTGTCGACTGTCAGGTCGCCGACGGAAATTATACCCGTCTTTTCTCCGTATTTTTTGCGCGTCATGACGCGCAGTCTCGCCGAGAGCTCGTCGAACGAAAACGGCTTTATCAGATAGTCGTCGGCACCGATGTCGAGCCCCGTGACCCTGTCTTCGATGCTGTCGCGCGCCGTCAGGAACAGCACCGGCGTGTCGATGCCGTGCGCCCTTATCTTTTTGACAAGCTCGAACCCGTTCATTATCGGCATCATGACATCGAACACCGCCGCGTCATAG
>ENA-OPDT01000772-OPDT01000772.1-human-gut-metagenome-genome-assembly--contig:-NODE-772-length-11084-cov-1.542751_pt1 | contig 11084 bp, 3 predicted proteins | sample MGYA00241627_ERZ501517 | MGnify/ENA primary metagenome ERZ501517 (study PRJEB25962, sample SAMEA2042435) | human gut metagenome | biome: human gut; feature: human-associated habitat; material: faeces... | reverse complement strand
TTATGACCGTCACGAACGTGAACTATTCATATTGTTGATTTCTGTTTCGGGAGTAGGGCCCAATACGGCCCGCATGATATTGTCTTCATTGAATCCTTCTGAATTGGAGCAGGTGATTGCGTCGGAGAATCTAAATTTATTGAAGTCGGTAAAAGGAATAGGCGCTAAAACTGCACAGCGTGTAATTGTTGACTTGAAAGATAAAATAAAACCTACCAACAATCCGTTAGTAATAAGTACGCCCGCAGCCTCGGAAATTTACGAGGAAGCTGTGGCTGCGTTGGTGATGCTTGTATTTTCACAGCCCCAATCGCAAAAAACAGTTCAAAAGTTATTGCGTGATACTCCTTCGATGAGAGTTGAAGAGGTAATTAAGCAGGCTCTGAAAATGCTCTGATACCGGCGTCGGCGCCTTTTGAGTAAAGGCGGGAATTTGTGTAGGAGTATCGAATGAGAAGACGGATAAGGATTGGAACAATAGTTGTGCTAGCAGTGAGCGGATTAGGAGCCTATTCCGCTTTTGCTGCTTTGCAGTCGGCCGATCCGCAAAGTTCATCGAGTGGTATATCGGCAACGCAAAGCAATAAAGAATCCGATTCTATACAAGTCCGTTATCCTGTCACTAAAACATCACCCGAATCGTACGATGAAATCGGGCAGATAGCTCCGATGGATTTGAAAAATCCTTCTAATCTGAAAACAGAAGTAGAGTATGATGCCGAAACGAATTGTTATGTAATCCATACCCGAGTCGCCGGGGTTGATGTTTGCACTCCTTTCATGTTGTCGGCGGCCGAGTATAACGATTATACGTTGCGTAAATCCATGCAGCAGTATTATCGGGAACGGAATGCCCAGAATTTTGCAGAGAACAGTAAATCGGAGTTCAATTTTTTGGATATGCAGTTCTCTCTTGGGCCATTGGAAAAAGTTTTTGGACCGGGTGGAGTACAATTGAAGACACAAGGATCTATCGAGTTGAATATGGGATTGAAACATAACAAACTCGATAATCCCGCATTGCCGATGAGTTCCAGAAAGAAGACTTATTTCGATTTCGACGAGAAGATACAGGCTTCGGTAACGGCGAAAGTCGGTGACAAGATGTCGTTCAATATGAACTATAACACCGATGCGACTTTCGATTTCGACTCGAAAAATCTCAAATTACAATATCAGGGAAAAGAAGACGAAATTATTAAGAATATCGAGGCCGGTAATGTGAGTATGACCACAGGGTCGTCGTTGATACGTGGTAGTACGGCTTTATTCGGTGTAAAGACGACTATGCAGTTCGGTAAACTGACGGCTACCACTCTTATTTCTCAACAACAGTCCGAATCGAAAACGGTCAATGCGAGTGGTGGGGCACAGACCACGCCTTTCGAAATCCGGGCAGACGCTTATGACGAAAACAGGCACTTTTTCTTAGCTCATTTTTTTAGGGACAATTACGATAAATTTGCTTCCAAACTACCTTATGTCTCATCGGGCGTGAGTATCAATCGAATAGAAGTTTGGATTACGAATAAACAAGGCAATTATGAAGAATCGAGGAATATTGTCGGTTTTATGGATTTGGCCGAAAATGTTCATATCGGTAACGACCATTGGATATCGGCTACCGCACAGCAGAATCCGATGAATAACTCCAACTCGTTGTATGCCGAGATTAAAAACGGTTATCCCGATGCTCGTAATATCAATTTGGTGACACAGGCTTTGGAACCTCTTTCTGTTTATGGTATCGAGGGGGGGCAGGATTATGTGAAAATAGAGAGTGCCCGGAAACTTGCTTCTTCTGAATATACCTTGAATTCCCAATTGGGTTATATCTCTCTGAAAAGTAAGCTGAATGCCGATGAGATGATTGCTGTCGCTTATGAATATACTTATAACGGACAGGTTTATCAGGTTGGGGAGTTTTCGGGAGATGTTACCGATACGAATCAATGTCTTTTTCTGAAAATGTTGAAGGGTTCTACCATATCGACCTCATTACCCATTTGGGATTTAATGATGAAAAATGTTTATTCGCTGGGGGCCTATCAGGTTCAGAAGGATAAATTCAGGTTGTATATTAAATATCAGAATGATTCTACGGGGGTAGCTGTAAATAATATACCGGAGGGGAATATATCCAATCGGACTTTGTTGCAAGTAATGAACCTCGACCGTTTGGATGCGAATGAGTCGGAATATTCCGATGGTATTTTTGACTACATAGAGGGGTATACGATTCAATCTTCGAACGGAAGAATTATATTTCCGGTCATAGAGCCGTTCGGTAGTCACTTGGCCGAAAAAATAGGAAATGCGGCGATAGCGGAAAAGTATGTTTATCAAGAGCTGTATGATTCGACATTGACTATCGCCCAGCAAGTATCGGAGAAGAATAAATTTATTATGACCGGAGAATATAAAGCATCTTCGGGCGCAGAGATAAGATTAAATGCGATGAATGTACCTCGGGGATCGGTGGTCGTTACTGCCGGAGGTATGACTTTGGTCGAAAATTCCGATTATATTGTGGATTATGCGATGGGTGTCGTGACGATATTGAACCAAAGTATAATCGAGGCGGGAACTCCGATTAGTGTATCGCTTGAAAATCAATCGATGTTCAATATGCAACGTAAGACAATGCTGGGACTCGATTTGAATTATGCGTTCTCCAAAGATTTTAATGTAGGAGCGACGATTATGCATTTGTCTGAAAAGTCCCTGACAGAAAAAGTAAATATGGGCGATGAGGTACTGAATAATACTTTGTGGGGAGTGAACTTGTCTTATAATACGAATTTTTTATGGTTGACCAATTTGTTGAATAAAATTCCGACTGTAAACGCAACAGCTCCTTCTACGTTGGCTCTCACGGCTGAATTTGCCCAATTGATACCGCATAAATCCAAAAACGGCAGCTCGCAGGGAACATCGTATATCGATGATTTCGAATCGACACAAACAGGGTTGGACTTGAAGTCTCCTTATTCGTGGACGTTGGCTTCCACTCCGTACGACCCTTCATCTGATGCTTTGTTTCCCGAAGCTCGTTATTCCAATGATATTCGTTATGGGCAAAATAGAGCATTGCTATCGTGGTATTATATCGATAGAATGTTTACTCAGAAAAACTCGACATTGATACCGGCTCACCTGAAAAATGATTTGGACCAATTGTCTAATCCTTATGTACGTGAAGTGAGTGTACGGGAAATATTTCCCAATAAGGAAATCAATTATGGCGAATCGACGACCTTACAGACATTGAACCTTTCATTTTATCCACAGGAACGGGGGCCGTACAATCTCGATGTCGATAATATCGACTCACAAGGGCTTTTGTTGAATCCGGAGAACCGTTGGGGCGGGATTATGCGAAAAATGGATTATACCGATTTCGAATCATCGAATATCGAATATATACAGTTCTGGCTCATGGATCCGTTTTTAGATGAGAATCAGACTAATCATAACGGGGGAGAATTGTATTTTAATTTGGGAGAAGTGTCGGAAGATATTCTTAAAGACGGTATGAAGTCTTTCGAGAACGGTTTGCCTGTCGACGGTGATACAACACAGATAGCGACTACGGTGTGGGGAAAGGTATCCAAACGTCAGTCGTTGACTTATGCATTCGATAATACCAGTGGTGCACGGGCTTTGCAAGACGTAGGTTTAGACGGTCTGTCGAATGACGAGGAATATGGGTTCTCATCTTATAGAGATTATTTGAACAAGCTCGAAACTAAACTATCTCCGGCGGTAGTAGAGGCTATGCGACAAGATCAGTTTTCTCCGTTTAACGATCCGGCCGGGGATAATTACCATTTTTATCGTGGACACGATTATGACGATGCACAAACTTCTATATTGGACCGGTACAAACGATATAACGGAACAGAAAACAATTCCCGGTCTCCCGAGGAAATGAATGATTCGTATTATCAGTCTTCCAAAAGCGTTCCTGACGTGGAGGATATCAATCAGGATAATACGTTGAACGAATATGAAAGATATTATCAGTACCGCATATCGCTATGTCCCGATAGCTTGGAGGTGGGGAAAAACTGTATTACCGATAAGCGGGAGACAACCGTCCGGCTCCGAAATGGTGAAGAAGGAAAAGCTGTGTGGTATCAATTTAAAATCCCTTTGTCTCGTCCTCAAAAGAAAGTGGGATCTATTCAGGATTTTAAGACGATACGTTTTATCCGCATGTTTATGACGGGTTTTGAGTGTGAAACACATTTGCGTTTTGCCACGTTGGAATTGGTTCGGGGTGAATGGCGAACGTATAACTATGCTTTGAATTTGAAAGGAGATGCTCCGGCTCAGGGTAAGATGGATATATCGGTGGTAAATATTGAGGAGAATGCAGGACAGGTTCCTGTTAATTATGTTTTACCTCCGGGGGTAACCCGTATCATAGACCCGGGGCAATCGCAAATAACTCAGCTTAATGAACAAGCCATGTCTTTGAAAGTAACCGATTTGCAGTCGGGAGATGCTCGTGCGGTTTATAAGAACAGTGGTATGGATATGCGTACATACAAGCGGTTACAGATGTTTGTACATGCAGAGAAACTGATTGACGATAAAACTAATTTACGAGATGGCGATGTGTCTGTGTTTTTACGATTAGGATCCGATAGCAAATCGAATTATTATGAGTATGAGGTCCCGTTGTCATTGACGGAGCCGGGTAATTATAGCACGTATAATGCACAAGATCAGGAAGCGGTTTGGCCACAATCCAATATGTTTGATTTCCCTCTTTCTTTGTTTACCGATTTGAAGCTGGAACGGAATGCAAAGAAACGTATGGATAATTCGACTGTGACGTTTCAAACCCGTTATTCCAGTTATGATCCCGATAAAAATCAAAATAAGGTGACTATCGTGGGGAACCCTTCTTTGAGCGATGTTCGTACGATGATGATCGGTGTGAGAAATAATTCGAATGCAGCTAAGGATATAGTCGTTTGGGTGAATGAAATGCGTTTGACCGATTTTGACCAATCGGGTGGTTGGGCTGCCAAAGCAAATGTAAATCTCGGTTTGTCGGATATTGCTACGCTGAATATCGCGGGGCATGTAGAAACTGTCGGTTTTGGGGGGATAGACCAAAGCCTTACGGAACGTCGATTAGACGATTACTATCAGTATAATATAGCTACGATGGTCGAGTTAGGGCGTTTTTTGCCAGAAAAAGTCAAATTGAAAGCCCCATTATTTTATTCGATTACCGAACAACGTACTTCTCCTAAATACAATCCGCTCGATCAAGATATCTTGTTGAAAGATGCTTTGGGCAATGCGGGTAGTAAAGCCGAGCGTGACTCTATAAGTGATGCTTCGATAGAGAAATCGACTGTCGAAAGTTTCAGTTTGTCGGGAGTTTCTTTCGATATTAGGAGTAAGAATCCTATGCCCTATGATCCGGCTAATTTTTCTATCAGCTATTCTTATAATCGACAATCGAAACAAGACCCTACTACCGAATTTGAGAATACATACGATTATCGGGGTAGTTTCACTTATTCCTATACTCCTTTTGTTAAGCCTTTTGTCCCGTTGAAGGGATTAAAGAGTAAATCTAAGCATTTGAAATTTTTGAAGGAGTGGGAATTTAATTATTTGCCTAATAATATTGCGTTTAATACCAATATGTCGCGATATTATTATGAACAGCAGATTCGCGATGTGAGTGGATCGGGAGGAATGGCATTGCCGACAAGTGTAAGTAAAAGTTTTTTATGGGATCGGCAGTTCTCGTTGACATGGAATCTCACCAAGTCGATAAATCTTTCTTTGCAAACGATGACGAATGCTCATATCGAGGAGCCGGTCGGTGTGGTGAATAAACAGCTTTTTCCAGATGAATACGAAGCATGGAAAGATACCGTGTTGACCAGCATCAAGAATTTGGGAACACCGTGGAATTATAATCAAACTTTCAATGCATCGTATGCGGCTCCGTTCAGCAAGATACCTGTTCTTGATTATTTGTCGTTTAATGCCAAGTATAACGCTACATACACTTGGGATAGGGGAGCCCAGATTTCAGAGGAAATAGATTTAGGTAACTCGGTGAATAATCAGGGGCAGTTGAGCTTTGACGGGCGTTTCAATTTTGAACAATTGTACAATAAGTCGAAATATTTGCAGAAGATAAACAAACGTTTTTCTTCCAATAATAGGGCTGCGGCGGCGAAGAAAAATAGAAAATTCGAACGTACCATTTTGCTTCGGGAAGATACTACGGTTACTTTAAGGCATAATCTCAATAATAAGAAGGTAAAAGTTGTAGCGAGGGACGATGCCGGAAAGAAAGTGGCCCTGAGGACGAAAGTGCTCGATGCCAATAATGTCGTGATTCTCGATAAAGGAACCCAACGCTTGAATGTGATAATTACTCCTTCGAATAAGAATGAACGTAATTTCTGGAAAGAAGCAGCCGAATATTCTTTACGGGGATTGATGATGGTAAGAAATGCGAGCGTGCGTTATCGTAAGACCAATACGACTTCGTTACCTCTGTTTTCCCCGAATGTAGGCGATGTATTCGGGCAATCGACTTCGTATGGCCCTATGGCTCCCGGTCTCGATTTCGCTTTTGGCTTTACTGATGAGAGCTATGTATATCGGGCAAAAGAACGTGGTTGGCTTTTATGTGATTCCACGCAGATAAGTCCGGCAGTCATCGGTCGTACCGAGGAGTTTAATTTCGAAATAGCGCTTGAACCTATCCGGGGTTTGAAAATAAACTTGACAGGAAATAGAACAGACACGCGTAGTTCTCAAATGCAATTTATGTTTGACGATATGCCGACTGTACGAGGCGGAAGCTATACCAAGACACATATTGCATTGAAGACTGCATTTAGGAGCAGTTCTGCAAAAGACGGATATTCGTCGCAAGCATTCGATGATTTTTTGAAAAATCGGGAAATAATAGCGGCTCGGTTAGAAGCGCATTACGGATCGTTGGGCAATTATCCGAATAAAGGTTTTATTGCCTCTACCGGCTTTGGAGATAAGCCCTATGATTCGGCTAACGGCGGTGTGAATCGTAGTTCTGCCGATGTAATGATACCTGCATTTATTGCTGCATATTCTGGCCGTGATGCCCGTAAAATCGATTTGTCTCCGTTCCCGGGATTGTCGGCTATATTGCCGAACTGGCGAATTACTTACGATGGTTTCATGCAAATACCGTTTATAAAGAAACACTTTAAAGCGTTTACTCTATCGCATGCTTACCAGTGTACCTATGCTGTGGGATCATTTACTTCGTTCCTTAATTGGGTGGAATCAGACGGGGATTTCGGTTTCGTTCGCGATGAACTTACGGGCAATCCCATACCCTCTTCTCCATTCGATATATCATCGGTAATGATAACCGAGAGGTTCGCTCCCCTTATCGGGTTAAAGGTGACACTGAAAAATAATGTTACGGGCAATATAGAGTATAAAGATTCCCGCACGTTGACATTGAATTCGGCAGCCGGACAAATCGTAGAGGCGTCGACAACCGATTTTACAATCGGGGCCGGGTATAAGATCGCTAATTTTAATACGATTTTGAAATTGAAAGGGTCTCAGACAGGCGTTAGCAACGATTTGACGATCAATGCCGATTTTTCATTCCGCAAGAATCAGGCTCTTATTCGTCGTATCGAACAGAATTTTACTCAGGCAACCAGTGGAACTCGTACTACGATGTTGAAAGTGACGGCCAATTATGTATTGAGTAAACGTATTACGGTAGGGGCTTATTTCGACCATCAGATTAATACACCGTTAGTATCCTCTTCATCATATCCTATTACGAACAGCAATTATGGAGTCTCGGTGAGATTATCGTTATTGAAATAAAAGGAATTTATATTTTAAGTTAAACAGGTCGTTTGTTTAAACTGTTTCTTCAATTATTCGTTTTTCTTAATTAAAGGAGGGATAGAGAAATTTTTGAGTCGGAGCTTAAACTCCTATCTTTGCAGTTGAGATGCTTCTCCGTAGTTTTATAAAACCCAAATAAATGTATTGAATAAATGAAACGACTGATTTTTATTCTTATGGCTTTGTTGTCTTATGGCATTTTGAGAGCCGAGACTTTGAAATCTCCTGACGGGAACATTGTATTAGATTTTGAATTGGATAATGGAGTCCCTGTTTATAAAGTAGATTATAAAGGTCGGCCGGTTATTAAAGAGAGTAAATTGGGATTAGAGTTGAAGTCGGGAAAAAATTTAACCGATGGATTTCGTTTGGCTGGTTCTGAGACATCGACTTTCGATGAGACATGGAAACCCGTTTGGGGAGAGGTAAAAGAGATTAGGAATCATTATAATGAATTGGAAGTAACATTGGAACAACCGTCGACCGATCGTCGTATGATTATTCGTTTCCGGGTATTTGACGATGGGGTAGGATTCCGATATGAATTTCCCGATCAGCCCAATTTGGATTATTTTGTGATTAAAGAAGAGAAGACGCAGTTTGCTATGGCGGGAGACCATACTGCTTTTTGGCTCCCGGGCGATTATGATACACAGGAGTATTCCACTGTGACGTCGAAATTGTCCGAAATCCGTGGATTGATGAACGAGGCTATTACACCGAATTCTTCTCAAACTCCATTCTCTCCTACGGGGGTGCAAACGGCTTTAATGATGAAAACCAACGATGGCTTGTATATCAATTTACATGAAGCTGCATTGGTCGATTATTCTTGTATGTCGCTCGATTTGGACGACAAAAATATGATATTCGAGTCTCACCTTACACCCGATGCATTGGGGGATAAGGGATATATGCAAACTCCGGCGAAATCTCCGTGGCGCACGATTATTGTTAGTGACGATGCGCGTGATATTCTTGCATCCAAAATGACTCTTAATCTGAATGAACCGTGTGTCTATGAAGATACGAGTTGGATAAAACCGACGAAATATATAGGTGTATGGTGGGAAATGATAACCGGGAAAAGTACTTGGGCTTATACCGATTTGCCTCATGTGAAACTCGATTTGGTCGATTATTCTCGTTTGACGCCTAATGGACGTCATGCCGCTAATACCGAGCATGTAAAAGAATATATCGATTTTGCCGCAGAACATGGATTTGACGCTGTGCTGGCGGAAGGTTGGAACATAGGGTGGGAAGATTGGATAGGTAAGTCGAAAGACTATGTATTCGATTTTATCACACCGTATCCCGATTTCGATGTAGAAGAAATAGAGCGGTATGCCAAATCGAAGGGGGTGAAAATGATTATGCATCATGAGACCTCGGGTTCGGTTCGTAATTATGAACGGCACATGGAGAAAGCATATCAGTTTATGAACGATCATGGCTATGATGCCGTGAAGAGTGGATATGTGGGAGATATTATACCTCGTGGGGAACATCATTACGGACAATGGATGGTCAATCATTATCTTTATGCATTGACCGAAGCCGCCAAGCATAAGATTATGGTGAATGCCCATGAAGCTGTTCGTCCTACGGGTTTGAGCCGTACTTATCCCAATCTTATCGGTAACGAGTCGGCGAGAGGAACCGAGTATGAATCGTTCGGGGGCAATAATCCCGACCATACCACTATTTTGCCGTTTACACGACTTATCGGAGGCCCGATGGATTATACTCCCGGTATTTTCGAGACGGATATTTCTAAACTTAATCCCGATAACCACAGCTATGTTCGTTCTACTCTGGCTCGGCAGCTGGCTTTATACGTGACCATGTATAGCCCTGGCAGCCGATTTACCCGAAAATTATAATCGTTTCCTCGATGCTTTTCAGTTTATTAAAGATGTGCCTGTCGATTGGGACGACAGCCGTTATTTGGAGGCAGAGCCGGGAGATTATATTACGGTGGCACGCCGGGAAAAAGGGGGTAATAATTGGTATGTAGGTTCCACGGTCGATGAGAATGGGCATACGGCTCGTTTCTCCTTAGATTTCTTGGAGCCTGGGAAAAAGTATATTGCAACTATATATGCCGATGCTCCCGATGCCCATTATAAGGATAACCCGCAGGCTTATACGATTCGTAAATATATTGTGACGAACAAGACTCGTATCGTTCAGCCTTGTGCTCCGGGTGGAGGCTTTGCTATGAGTATCGAGGAGGCTACCGATCCAGCAGCTTTGAAAGGATTGAAAAACTATAAACCGTAGATTACGGTAAGATGAGAATAGTAGGGTAGGACTTATACAATAAGTCCTACTCTTTTTATATTAGCGTAACCGATTGCTGATGATGTTTTCGGAGTAGATATCGACAGACGAAAGATGGAAATCAGAGGAGACGTTCCCGCAAAGAATAAGCCTGAAATATTTATATGCCGGTCCTGTAAAACGCATGGGTAATTGCCCTGCTACTTTTGATGCGCTCGATATTTCACAGATTTTGGAAAAGTTGCCTTCGGCATCATTGCCACCCCAAAGGGAAAGCAAGAGCTTTCCTTCTGACATCGAGAGCCGCCAGAAAACTTCTCTCCATTTTTGGTACTCTTCACTTTGGAGAGTAATTGGGCGGGATACGAGTGCGATTGGGGTTATCTCTGCTGATTCTTTTTGTAAATCGTAAACTTTTCCCTCTGCGTCTTGGGCGAGTAGATGACTGGCATCATAGAATAGGGAAGAGTACTGTCGGCTTATGCGATACATGTAGAGAGAAGGAATATGGATAATGAGACTATATTTGAGATCGGGCTTGCAACATATCAATTCTTTTTCGATTGTATTGTAGGCGATGATACTTCCTTGAATAAATTGAGATAAAGTCGTTTGATCGGTGGTCGCAGGAATTAATGTAGAGTCTATGTCGTGGTGAGCGATTGGGCTATTGTTTTCGCAGACGGTTTCGTCGAACGATAAGAGCTGTTGTATTTCGGAGCCTCGTATGATAAATAATCCTTTTGCCGTAGTAAACATAATCATATCTTCGAGCGGGACGATAGGGTTTTCCGGCAGTATGGGCTCTCGATTCAGTTGATGTTGAGCTCCGTAACATACGATTTCGTTTCCGTTTTGCAGAGCCCATATTCCTTCTTCTGTAAATACGTATA
>ENA-OPDT01000768-OPDT01000768.1-human-gut-metagenome-genome-assembly--contig:-NODE-768-length-11117-cov-1.743265_pt1 | contig 11117 bp, 12 predicted proteins | sample MGYA00241627_ERZ501517 | MGnify/ENA primary metagenome ERZ501517 (study PRJEB25962, sample SAMEA2042435) | human gut metagenome | biome: human gut; feature: human-associated habitat; material: faeces... | reverse complement strand
ACGCCGCAGCCATAGACACACGCATTAAAGCGACCGTAGCCTCTACCATGTACGATATGAGCAGATGCACGGCCAACGGTTATTTCGATGAAAACGACAACGCCGATGCCCGTTATGAAATGCGCCGACAACTCAACGCCCAACGTACCATCGATGCAAAAAACGGTTCGTATGAAACGGCAGGTGGTGTAGTCGATCCTCTACCGCAAAATGCACCGCAATTCGTAAAAGATTATCATGCTTACTACAAAACTTCACGGGGTTACCATTCTCGTTCGTTGAACTCTAACAACGGCTGGAACAAAACTTCGGCTCTCTCGTTTCTCAATGCTCCTATCCTCGCTTATAGCGATGAAATTCGTAGTGCCGTGTTGCTGATTCACGGAGAGAAAGCTCATTCGCGTTATTTCAGCGAAGATGCTTTCAAAAAGTTGAAAGGCGACAACAAAGAGTTGATGATTGTCTCAGGAGCCAACCACACGGATTTATACGACCGAACAGGCATTATTCCTTTTGATAAACTGGAATCTTTTTTCAAGGAGTATTTGAAATAAAATAGAGCCTGACGAATAAAGCCCGATAACATAGGTTTATCGGGCTTTATTCCAACGAAGCATCTCCGGCAGGGCAAGTACCATCGCCCCGCAACCGGGAAAGCCAAATCTTACACTTACCAAAATTTATTCTGCTGAGGATTGTATTCAAAACCGACACTTCCCAACTTAGCGACTAAATCAGCTTTACTGATGTGCATATCATCGCACAATTCATCTAACGACGCATAATTATCCCGTAACTTCGTATTAATAAATGAGAACAAAATCATCGGGTCTTCTGGCAAAACAGTCATATACTTCTCTCCTTTTATTTCGGGGAGCAAAGATAGTGTAAATTAAACGATTCTTTCAAAAAAAAAATTACAGATACCCAATTGCTAAGTATCTGTAATCTTTCTCGGTGATCCGCTTGGGATTCTCCAATAGGAATTACCACGCTGATATTTAGGACTTTATATTTTTTTGTTTCAGCATATCCCATAATTTAACCCACTGATTTTCTACGTGCTTTTGCGGTAGTTTTCTCATGGAGAATACTGGGGTAAAGATAGTTTATTATCTCATTTGTCATTTTGTTTTTTAACCTTTAAGTCATAATCTTTTTTATTTTCGACATTTTGCATCCCTGTAGTTCGCACAGCTGCAGTGACTTCTCCCCAATTTATAAAATAATCATCGTAATATTTAATAGGATACTGGCTATAAGCTATAACATCATCTCTTGTTGGAGTGCTATTTATCAATTGGGATATACGTTTAACTTCTAACTGAAGAGTCTTTTTATCAACTTCATATTTTTGTTTTTTCAGTCGTCTCACAGTACTATTTTTGGCTTCTGGTGTTTCAATACGTTTTCCAAAAGGATTGATACCCATTTGCAACTCCTGATGCCTTTGAATTGCAATATCATAATATTTAGGGGATAATTCAATGCCAAAATATTTGCGTCCTAACATTTCAGCACATAGTGAAGTCGTGCCAGAACCATTAAATGGATCCAGAACTAAATCTCCTTCCTTTGTAAAAATAGATATTAATCTTTCCATGAATACAGGAGGAAGCTGAGTTGGATGATCTACTCTTTGGCTATTGTGTTTCAATCGGTGAATATCCCACCATAAATTAGTTACTTGTGTTTTATCTTCTATATTTTCTTTTTTTCTTTTCTTGATACATGAATTTCTTATACAATAAAATTCTTTATAAGTATTGATACTTTTTATTTCTAAAAGAGAATGTTCTAAATTATAAAAAGGTAAATCATTTGCTTGTTCTTTAGTAAAACATATAACTGAATAATGTGCGGGCATAATCATTCTAACAGGAACACTTAATCCTTCCCAAATAATCCAATCTTGAAATTTTAACAACTTATTTAAACATTTAAAATGTCGAATAGCCCATTGAGGTATGTTTAAAACAGCAACAGTTTTTCCCGGTTTTATAATACGTGCTAATTCTGAAAGCCATTTATCACACCAATCGAAATACTCAATTATATCTACATCATCATCGCAGCAGTCGTATTTTTTATCAACATTATAAGGAGGGTCTGCGAAACAAAAGTCTACACTATTTGAAGGCAATTCTTTTAATACTTTCAGGCAATCATCATTTATTATCGTAGAAGTTGTATTTCCTTTATAACTAAAAAATTCTACTTTATTGATATAAGTATTGGTATTTACGGCTGAATTATAATCTAAAGATAAATATTTTTTTGTAAGATCGATGTAATTTAGAGTTTTGTAAGGAGATATACCAAATATATCACATAGTCTATTGACAATTAATTCATCATTCTTATAATCTATTGCAATATCCCGCCATACATCAGACATTATTGTTCCGTACTCATGGTAAAGGTGCTTTTTCCCGCCATAATCTTTAGTCGTTTTTTCACAAAACGGACAAAAAGTATAGGCTATACGCGTTTTAGCATGCCGTAATGCATCCTTATATCGTGTTATGACAGCTAATGCAGCATGATGCTGCGGCAATTGTTTTTTAGTAATACTGTATGGATTCTTCAATTTTACTCCTATCCATAATTTAAAAAATGCTTTATTTGTTAATTGAGACAAAAAATTTGCTATAAATACAGGGGATGACAATATTGCTATTGTAGCGTTATCATTAACACGTTCAATAAAAGAATTTAAGTCACTTATTATTGTGTCTATATTAGGTATATCTTCTAAAGAAGAATAATAGGGGAATTTAATATAATATACATTTTCTGTTGATATAGTTGAATCGTATAAATCTCCTATTGGTCTAATAGATAGTCTGTTTTCCAGTTCACTTAAATGCGACATTTATTCATCAAGTCTTTTTATATATTCAATCAACTTATCTAATTCATTATCACGAAAAGAAACAGTGCAATCACTATATTGGCAAATGGTTTTTAGAGCAGACTGTCGGGCGAAATTTCCTGCACCGTCAATTACATACGCTATTTTATGACCTTTAGTATGTAACAGTTCTTGTCTTGATTGTGCTTGCCCTGCTTTTCTTTCTATCGTACTATTTGTTGTAACTTGGAAGCTAATTTCCACTGCACAATAATTTCCTTTAGGGGATTTTACAACAATATCAACAGACAGAGCAGTACGTTCATTTTGGCTAACATTAGGAAGATGATCTTTATTTATACGCCATTCTGGTAATTTTTCTTCTAAATATCGTTTTACGTATGTTTGAGCTAATTGTCCTAATGTATTAGCTGTAGCTCCACCTGTTATTCGACTAACCCAAATATATCTTTGTTTAACAAACAATTCTAACTCTGTAGTTTTACCTAACATTGAACCTAGTACACATTTATTACTAATATCTACAGGAAGTTCTTTATTAACAGTGGTAGCACCTCCAAATAATAGTAGCATACAAACATCTTCCATTACAGGATTTAAACTAACTTCTTTACCAAGACCTTTACCATCTACGCATAATAATTTGTTGCTCCAAGATTCTTTTGCTGTCAAAGTTTGAAATTTATATGAATAGTTTTGTCCTTCCCATCTGAAATTTAAAAACTCATCGAAAATTAGTGGTAACACTTTTTTTAAACGCATTAATGTTTCTCCACCTATGTCAGCCAAAACCATTAGATGCTTTAAAAAAAGATTTCCTGATAAAGATTTAGTTGCTAATAATGTTTGTTTCCATATAAATGGATTTGCATCTGATATATTTAATAAACTAATGAATTTGTCTTGTGTCTCTATTAGTTTAGGAATAATACTAATATCTTTTTCTTGAACAGCTATTTCAGCTGGCCAAAATTTGATCGCATTTTTCTCTAAGTCATCTATATTTCTCATTCTACATTATTTTGTTCTTCTGCAAATTTAGTTTTTTTCTATATATCCAACTAATTCTTCTAACAAATGAACTAAGACTTCATTATTTTCCAATCTTTTGATATTATAACGATTCTAAGGCTTCCTGTTTGACGTAGCATTAATTAACATTTGAGCTTTTGTATCAAAGTAGCGATTTATTTTCAAGGCATATCACTTTACGTTAATAAATTATAGCCTATGTCCCTTTATCTTCTTCTTTTGAGGTATTGGCATTTATTCTTCGCAATTAGATGAAAAATCTGCTCTTGATGAAATAAAAGAAATGAATGTATCGGATGTTTGGTTATTATTTCCTTATTTTCAAGAATACTCGAGAACAAGCTCCCTTGATCTCTATCTTGATTAATTTCTGTTTCTCTTTTACTGGATTGAATATTTTGTTCTTCTAATCTAAGTTGTTTAGATATAGTGCTATTTCTCATTGTATTCTGGAAATCAAATAATTCTGTATGTCGGCAATGTAGCAAAATAGTTTATCAAATTCTTGTTCTGCTTGTTGAAACAGATTTACACGATCAAAGCCACCTTTGATAATCTCGTTCTTGATATTCTTATGATTGGTAAGTGGTAATAGCTTTTCCTTGTTTAATTGATCTTTCCAGCTCACTATCAAATGACAGTGTATATTTAGTTTATTGACTGATATAGTTCTTTATATTCATAATCCTCATTCTCTGAAATTTGAAATTGATGAAGCCACTCTACACCACCATCAAATGTAGCAATATAACTATCAAGTGAAACGGCTATTTTCTGCTACCTACCAGAAAAAGGGAATTCCTGATAATCAAATATCATCAGGAATTCCCTTGATTTTTTATTGTTTTGGTGATCCGCTTGGGGCTCGAACCCAAGACCCCAACATTAAAAGTGTTGTGCTCTACCAGCTGAGCTAGCGAATCTAACCTTGTTGCTTTTTGTAAAAGCGTTGCAAAGGTAGAACTATTTTTTCTTTTTGCAAAATTATATATCCATAAAAAATATGTTAAATAATATCTTTCATTCTTGTGTCTCTTCCGAGACACAAGAGTCAGTAGGAGAATCTGGCGGCTCGACAGAATCGTCTCCTATCACATAACGCTGATAATAAGACAGACACAACGTTGTTAACGGAAGAGCGATAATCATACCGACAAAACCGAGTAATGTACCCCAAATAGAAAGCGAGAGCAAGATAATAGCGGGATTCAATCCTGTGACCTTACCCATAACCCGAGGAACGATAAACACATCTTCGATAATCTGGACTATGATAAAGACCAATATACAAGCACCGAACAGCAACCAGAAATTAGTTCCGGTATCGGATGCCGAAACAAGACATAACAGGATCGTCGGAATAATACCGATAAGCTGCAAATAGGGAACCATATTCAATACCCCGATGAACAGCCCCAATACGATAGCCAACGGCAACCCCACAATCAAGAAACCTATACTGAATAAGATACCTACCAAACCGGCGACCAACGCCTGTCCCCGGAAATAACGGTTCATACTCTCCTCTATATCGTTTCCTATCGAGACGAGCATAGGCCGGTATTTTTGCGGTATCATACGCTGGAACCCACACAATATCCTGTCATAATCGAGCAATATAAAAACTATATACAACAGCACGACCAGCCAGCTCACGATATTGATGATTTCGCCTACCGAACCGGTGATGAAGCCCCAAGCCCCGGAAAAACTCTCCTCGATAATCGAGAGCCATTGTTCCCGACTCAATAATCCCGATAGCTCGGAAAAATTAATATTATCACGAATAAAATCATGTACGGCTTGCGGGACGAAAGGTATACTCGAAGAATTGTAAACATACTCGCTCAACAATTCCCTCATATGAGCAATCTCATCGATAATCGACGGTAGAAACAACACACACAACAAAGATATGGTTATCAACACTTCCAGAAAAGCCAAAGTGATGGCCACTACCCTGCCTTTCAATTTAAACACCCGCTTGTTATACACGACCAACGGGTTGAGCATATAGGCGACTATCCATGCTACAAGAAAAGGAAGCAAGGCGCCCCGAAGTATGTAAACCAAATAGAACAATCCCACGACGGAGACTACACCGAATAGAATACGGATAACACGGTCGAACGTGTATGGTTGTCGGTCTACCATGACTATAACGATTTTAATTATACCCTACATAACAAATATTCGCGGTTCGAGTTTAATCCGAGTGTTCTTTATCCTCTCGGGCTTGCATCTCCTGCAAATAACATCGGCGGCACAAAGGCTGATATTCGTTTTTCTCTCCCAAAAGCACCCGTTTGTCGTTATCGACTAAACGATAGGAATAATTTGCCAAATGCCCACATTTCACACAAATGGCATGGACTTTATATACATCGTCGGCTATCGACAATAACGAAGGCATAGGTCCGAAAGGAACTCGACGGAAATCCATATCCAACCCGGCGACAATCACCCTCGTCCCGTTATTAGCCAATTCGGAACAAACCTCGACAATACCTTCATCGAAAAATTGCGCCTCATCGATTCCTACGACATCGACCCCCGATGCCATCAACAATATACTGTGAGAATTATCGACCGGAGTGGAAAGGATAGAAGTACTGTCATGCGAAACGATATTCTCCTCGGAATAACGCACGTCGATGGCCGGCTTGAATATCTCTACTCTCTGACGGGCTATCTTGGCTCTTTTCAAACGGCGTATCAGCTCCTCCGTTTTGCCTGAAAACATAGACCCGCAGATCACTTCTATACTCCCCCTACGGTTTGTCTCATAATTACTTTCGGTCAAAACCATAATTACATTATATCTATTTTAATATTTTCAACAAAAGTAAAAAGATAGTTCGATTTTGGCAACCTTTCCCAAACTATTTCTCCCAAGAGAAAAACAGAATCGCCATGTAAACAGAATCGCTTTTTCCTTTGGCTTATCTTTTCTCCGATAAATACAAGACAAAATACAGTTCGGTAAAAAAGAGAAAAACACCCGTTTTTCACATCTCTGCATTCACCTTTCACTATCTTTGTAACTACGAAGATAGAATACGATTCGGCATAGTCAAATCGGAAATACGATTTCCGTTTGTCTCTGTACTCACCTCTCGCTATCTTTGCAACGAATGCAACAGACAAAAACAATGGCAAAACGAATACAATGGCAAAACGAATCTTATTATTTTTTCTCATATTCAGCGCATTACCGGTCATAGCCACCACGCAGCAGATTATCGATAAATTCGTATCCGACCCGGATTTTATTCCGTCGTCGATAGGGATTTGCATTACCGATGTCAAAACGGGAGAAACTATCGCCTCTTATAACGAACGACAAGCCATCATTCCGGCATCGACGATCAAAGTTATTACGACCGCTACGGCTCAGCGATTGTATCGTCCCTCACTCTGTCTATACACGACAGTGGGACACACCGGAACAATTGACGAAACAGGAACTTTACACGGAGACCTTGTGATACACGGCGGCGGAGACCCGTCCTTAGGCTCGGCATACCGTTGTCGCCACACCGAAGATTTCATCGACCAAATCATACAAAGAACTCTGTCCAATCACATCAAATCGATCGAGGGTCGCATAGTTGTCGATAATTCCTTATTCGACGAGCCTGCCATCTCTCCCAAATGGATGGTAGAAGATATAGCTTGGGATTACGGCACAGGCTGCCATGCTTTTTCATACAAAGACAACCGAATAGAGATAAACCTGCGATACAATGGAAAATCGTATGACGTAACCGGAGTCAATCCGCCTAACCGTTTTGTTGTCGAGACCAGTTTGACAAAAGGTGAAAAAGAAAATATCACAGTCAAGTGTGAAAACAACCGATACACGATTTCGGGAACTATTCCCAAAAGAAAAGATCGATACCGCCTCTATTTGTCGATAGCCCGACCGGATAGCCTATTCATAACAGATTTACAAGAAAAATTTCAAACAGCGGGAATAGAGGTCAAAAACTCCAATCTTGGTCAACTCCCGGAAACGACATGGTTTCACTATCCGTCCGACTATCTCGGAGATATAGTACACAGCCTGAATGTACGCAGCGACAACCTGTATGCCGAAAGCGTACTCCGACTTTTGTCTCTGTCGGTTCATGAGAAAGGGAGCGCAGAAAAAGGTATCGACATAATCCGTAAATACTGGCAAAATTACGAAGCCGACTCTCTCGAACTATTCATGTACGACGGTTCGGGATTGGCTCGCAACAATAAAGTTTCAGCCAAATATCTGAATTGCGTCCTCAAAGAAACAGCCCGAGACTCACTGATTGGAGAGTATTTCGTGCAAACGCTTCCTTTGGCGGGAAAAGAAGGCTCTGTCGCCACATTTATGAAACATGGAGAACTGCCCGGCGAACTACGGCTGAAAAGCGGAAGCATGAGCGATGTACACGCCTACGCCGGATATTACACGACTCCCCAAAACCGATATGCGATAGTCGTCATGATCAACAACTATACATGCACGAGGGCTCAATTGAAACAAAAAATATCCGCTCTGTTGACTCAGGTTCTTTCTAAAAAAGAGTAATACCGACTAAAAAACTTTCACACGATACACGCATCTATCATTTTATCATTATTTTTGTGAAATAACTAAATGTATATGTTATGCTTCGAGATAGTCGTATCGTACACATCATAGACCTGTTAGGAGAGTTGAGGGATCTCTTGCTTGTCATCGATCAAGCGGGAGATACGGCTCATACTGTTGAAATTGGCAAAAGAAAAAGCCGAAGAAATTACACGATCGACCCGTGAACTTCGACAGCCTGAATTTTGGGACGGAATACTTCGCTACGATCCCTTCACATCGGTCAAGACAACGACACACGAAGATGCGATTCCAAGCATGGAAAATCCCCTCGAAAAAGTCGGCGAACCCGTATCTTCTCACATCACCGACGAAAACATAATCCCCATAGAAAAGCAATCCGAAGAATCCGGTGAAGAACTGGACACGGACAATAATATCGCCGATACGGAAGATTATTCAGAAAGTCCGATTATAGAGACTAACGAACCCGCCCACGAAAACGATACCGAAGAAAATGAAGAAGAAAACGACACGCTCTATCCGTGGAAAAAATTGAATGGGGAAGAACTATCGGCTGTACAAGACGAAAACGATGACGAGTACGAAGACTCCAACGAATTTGACGAAGACCTGGAAGAAGACTATGAGGAGCCCGATTTATATGAGGAAGAAAATACGGAAGAAATCATCGAAGAAGAGGAACCTGCAACTCCCGTAACTCTCGAAGAAGCCCTTCAACGTCAACAAGCCAAAGAGCTCCGTAAGGCATTAAGTTTGAACGACCGGTTCAGATTCCGTCGGGAACTCTTCGGCAACAGCGATATCCGTATGAACGAAACGCTATCTCTGATAGATGCCATGCAGTCATACGAAGAAGCAGAAGATTACATTTTAAATGACTTGAATTGGGACGTAGAGAACCCCGACGTCGCCGAATTCATGAAAATCGTACAAAAACATTTTTTATAGCAGTATGGCAAAACTGTATGTAGTACCCACCCCGGTGGGAAATCTCGAAGACATGACATTTAGGGCTATCTCCGTTCTGCGAGAAGTAGATTGTATCTTGGCGGAAGACACCCGCACAAGCGGCATATTATTGAAACACTTCGATATACACACTCGCATGCAGTCCCACCATAAATTCAACGAGCATCAAACCATCGAAGGAATCGTCTCCCGGATAGAAGGAGGAGAAAACATAGCTCTTATTTCGGATGCCGGTACTCCGGCCATCTCCGACCCCGGGTTCCTTTTGGTAAGAGAGTGCCGACGAAGAGATGTCACCGTCGAATGCCTGCCCGGAGCGACAGCCTTTGTGCCGGCATTGGTAGCATCGGGGTTGCCGAATGAAAAATTTTGTTTCGAAGGATTCCTTCCTCAAAAGAAAGGCCGAGCTACACGACTGGCCGAATTGGCGGAAGAACCACGCACAATCGTTTTTTACGAGTCCCCGTTTCGTCTGCTCAAAACGCTCATTCAATTCAAAGAAACTTTCGGGGGAGAAAGAGCGGCATCGGTAAGTCGTGAAATTTCCAAAATACACGAAGAAACCGTACGGGGAACAATCGACGAATTGATAACTCATTTCTCGGAACACGAACCGAAAGGAGAAATCGTCGTTATTATAGCAGGAGCTCCCGACAAACCCAAAGAGAAAAAAAAGGAAAAGTACCCTAAAAGCGATACCTATCTATAAATTTAATTTTAACGATTATGAAAAAGGCTATTACAGCTGCTATCGCAGCATCAGTTTTAATGATTGGCTGTACGAACCAATCGACCGAAGTAAGGAAACTTCAAGCAGAAAATGACTCACTGCTCAGAGTCAACACCCAAACGACTGCGGATTTCAACGAAATGATCCAGCTGATGAATGAAGTCGAAGATGGATTTCGGCAAATAAAAGAGGCCGAAAACTATTTGGTAACACAAAAAGATGCCAACGGAGAAGTATCCTTGACTACCCGGGAACAAATCAAAAACGATATGACACTGGTCGCCGAGACTTTGCAAAAAAACAAAGAACGTTTGGATAAACTCCAAAAGCAGCTCAATCAAAACAAAAACCAATCGGCTGCCCTGCAAAAAACAGTGACTCGTCTCCAAAACGAAATCGAGGAAAAAACACAACTCATAACCTCTTTACAAGAATCTTTGGCTAAACGCGACGTACGCATCGCCGAATTGGACGAGGCCGTAACGAATCTGACCGGTCAGGTAGAGCACCTCACTACTGAAAACGAGCAGCAAAAAGAAGTGCTCATGACCCAAGACGAGGCTCTTAATACGGTATATTACGCATTGGGCACGAACAAAGAGTTGAAAGAACAAAAAATTGTCGAAGGCGGAGGTCTGTTCTCTTCGAAAAAAGTAATGGAAGGAGAATTTAATAAAAACTACTTCACGGCAGTCGATATGCGCAAATTACACGACATACCTTTCGACAGTAAAAAAGCAAAACTATTGACCAATCACCCCGAAGGCACATACGAACTTCAAAAAGATAACGAAGGTTATTTGACCTTAGTAATCACCAACCCGGATAGCTTTTGGAGTCTGAGCCGCTATCTGGTTGTCGAGCTCAACTAATCGAATACGAATCCCATTCCCCCGACGAGGCCAGAGGTATCGCCT
>ENA-OPDT01000752-OPDT01000752.1-human-gut-metagenome-genome-assembly--contig:-NODE-752-length-11231-cov-1.470115_pt1 | contig 11231 bp, 9 predicted proteins | sample MGYA00241627_ERZ501517 | MGnify/ENA primary metagenome ERZ501517 (study PRJEB25962, sample SAMEA2042435) | human gut metagenome | biome: human gut; feature: human-associated habitat; material: faeces... | reverse complement strand
CTATCCATAAGGGAGCTACAGACAGAAAGATCGTTGGAGATGCCGATATCCTTCTGTTCCCAGACATACATGCAGGTAACCTTGTATACAAGACACTTGTTCATACAACAAAGTGTAAGAACGGATGTATCATAACAGGTACAGATGCTCCTGTAATCCTTACATCAAGATCAGATACATTTGAGGTTAAGCTCAACTCAATAGCACTTGCAGCAGTTGTTGCAGAGTCACTTAAGGCAAACAAATAAGCCATACATAAAAAACATTTGGAGGTTTAAAAAATGTCATATAAGATTCTTATAATAAACCCAGGTTCAACATCGACAAAGATCGGTGTGTTCGAGGACGAGACACTTCTGTTTGAGGAGACACTCAGACATACAACAGAGGAGCTTGCAGGCTTCAATATGATAGTAGATCAGAAGGACTTCAGAAAGAAGGTTATTCTTGATGTCCTTGCTGAGAAGAACTTTGACATCAAGACACTTGATGTATGTGTAGGACGTGGTGGAATGCTCAAGCCAATCCCAGGCGGTACATACGCAGTAAGCGATGACCTTCTTGAGGATCTTAAGATCGGTAAGCAGGGCCAGCATGCATCAAACCTTGGTGGTATCCTCGCAAGAGAGATCGGTGATGAGCTCGGAGTCCCTTCATACATCGTAGATCCGGTCGTTGTTGATGAGCTTATGCCATCATCAAGACTTTCAGGAGTACCTGAGCTTCCAAGAATAAGCGTGTTCCATGCACTCAACCAGAAGGCAGTAGCCAAGAGATATGCAAAGGAAGTTGGCAAGAAGTACACAGACCTGAACCTCATCGTAGTACATATGGGTGGCGGTGTATCAGTTGGTGCCCATGATCACGGTAAGGTAGTAGATGTATACAACGCACTTGACGGTGACGGTGCATTCTCACCAGAGAGAGCAGGTGGCGTTCCTTCAGGAGCACTTGTAAAGATGTGCTTCTCAGGCGAGTATACACAGGCTGAGGTTATGAAGAAGCTCGTTGGAAAGGGCGGCTTCAACGCTTACATCGGAAGCAACGATGCAAGAGATCTTGAGAAGCTTGTCAATGAGGGCGATGAGCATGCAAAGCTTGTTCAGGATGCATTCTATCAGCAGGTTGCCAAGGATATAGGTGGTATGGCAACAGTTCTCAGAGGAAAGGTTGATCAGATCATCCTCACAGGTGGAATCGCATATTCAAAGCACACATGCGAAGAGCTTGAGAAGAGAGCAGGATTTATCGCTCCATTTACAGTATATGCAGGAGAGGATGAGCTTCTTGCACTTGCTCAGGGCGCACTCAGAGTCATGAATGGCGAAGAGGAGCCAATGAAGTATTAAGAGAAAAGTGATTTTCAGATAAAAAGTTCATGGCATATAACAGAAATTGCCATTATAACATAAGCCGTATTGTTAATAATACTAACAAGACGAAAGTCTTAAATAATTATTTCAATATGGAGGTACAGGGTTATGGCAAGTTCAAACTCTAACAAGACAAGTGTTCCAGAGGCAAAGAGTGCTATGAACAAGTTCAAGATGGAGGTAGCCAAGGAGATCGGTGTTGATCTTAAGGATGGCTACAATGGAGATTTAACATCAGCTCAGTCAGGTTCAATCGGTGGCGAGATGGTTCGTCAGATGATCAAGAGACAGGAAGAGCAGATGTCAGGAAGATAAGCCTGGCTTATAATCTCCGTTAGATCTACGAACAAAAAGAAGACCTGGTGTATGATCCATACATCAGGTCTTTTGTGTCGTGAAAACTTTCTATTATAATAATAGTATAATGGACTGGACAATCATTTGCACATTATGATATAATCGATGATTGATGTGGACTTTGTCCACACATATAAACAAGAAAAAGATAAATGGATGCTATCTGAGTGCCTTAATTGTAGGGCTTAAGGCACCATTTGCACATTTCAAGGAGGAAATAAAAAGATGAGTTTCACAGTAGAAAAGCTTGAGCACAGCATGGCAAAGCTTACAATCACAGTACCTGCAGCAGATTTTGACAAGGCAATGACAGCAGCTTACAACAAGACAAAGAACAGATTCAATGTTCCAGGCTTCCGTAAGGGCAAGGTGCCAATGGCATTCATCGAGAAGATGTATGGCCCGGAAGTATTCTATGAGGATGCTGCAAATGCAATGATCAACGAGTATTATCCAAAAGAGGCTGTAGCTTCAGAGCTTGAGATCGCATCACAGCCAGTTATTGACGTAATAGAGATGGGCAAGGGCAAGGATTTCGTATTCACAGCAGAGGTTGCTGTAAAGCCTGAGGTTACACTTGGCGATTACAAGGGAATCGAAGTTGAGAAGATCGACGTTGAAGTAACAGATGACGAGGTTCTTGAGGACATCAAGAAGGAGCAGCTTCAGAACGCAAGAAAGGTACTCGTAGAGGGAAGAGCAGCACAGCTTGACGATGAGGTTACTCTTGACTTCGAGGGATTTGTTGATGGTGTTCCATTTGATGGTGGAAAGGGTGAGAACTACAAGCTCGTTCTTGGCTCACATTCATTCATCGATACATTTGAGGATCAGCTTGTTGGTAAGAACATCGGAGAGGATGTTGAGGTTAACGTAACATTCCCAGAGGATTACCAGGCTGAGGAGCTTGCAGGAAAGCCGGCAGTATTCAAGTGCAAGATCAACTCTATCACAGAGTCACAGCTTCCAGAGCTCAATGATGAGTTCGCAAGCGAGGTAGGCGGATGCGATACACTTGACCAGTACAAGGAAGAGGTAAAGCAGAAGATACTTGCAAAGAAGAACAGAGACGCTGCAAACGAGAAGGAAGCAAAGGTTCTTGACAAGGTTATCGAGAACGCAACTATGGATATTGCAGATGCACAGGTTGAGGATATGCAGAAGAGAATGAAGGATGAGTTCGCTCAGACACTTCAGTATCAGGGAATCAGCCTTGAGCAGTATATGCAGATCGTAAACGTTACAGAGGAGTCTCTCATGGAGAGAATCAAGCCGGACGCACTCAAGAGAATCCAGCAGAGAGCAGTTCTTGAGGCTGTAGTAAAGGCTGAGAACATTGAGGCTACTGACGAGGAAGTTGACGAGGAGCTTTCAAAGATGGCAGCTCAGTACCAGATGAAGCTTGAGGATATCAAGGGATTCATGGGCGACGCAGAGAAGGACAGCATCAAGAAGGATGTAGCAGTTAAGAAGGCTGCAAAGCTTCTTGTAGATGAGTCAAAGGAAGTTTAATATTTTAACAGACAGATTGGCTTGATATGTATTGGAGGTAGATAACATGGCATTGGTACCATACGTTGTAGAACAGACTAGCCGCGGAGAGCGAACATACGATATTTATTCTAGATTGCTGAAAGACAGAATCATCTTTCTTGGAGATGAGGTAAATGATGCAACTGCAAGCCTTGTTATAGCACAGTTGTTATTCCTTGAGTCAGAGGATCCTTCAAAGGATATCTCGTTATATATCAACAGCCCGGGTGGATCAGTTACAGCCGGAATGGGAATATATGACACAATGAGATATATCAAGTGTGATGTTTCAACAATATGCTGTGGAATGGCAGCGAGCATGGGAGCATTCCTTCTTGCAGGAGGAACAAAGGGCAAGAGATATGCGCTTCCAAACTCGGAGATCATGATACATCAGCCACTTGGTGGAACTCAGGGGCAGGCAACAGAGATAGAGATCGCAGCCAGACATATATTAAAGACAAAAGAGAAACTCAACAAAATGCTGAGTGAGAATACAGGAAAACCACTTGATGTTATCGCGGCAGATACAGATCGTGATAACTGGATGACTGCTGAGGAGGCTTGTGCATACGGCCTTATCGACAGCGTTATAACAAACAGATAATACAGATAGAGATATCTGATATGTAGAAGATGTATCAGTTGGTTGGAGCCAGCCTGCAGAACCGGCGGTGTATTCGCAGATTCTGGAAAAGACTGGCTCCAGACAATTATAAATAGTGAATAATCGAGGTATTGTAATGGCAGATCGTAGTGACGAGAGAAAACAGCTCAGATGTTCTTTCTGTAATAAGACACAGGATCAGGTTAGAAAACTCATAGCCGGACCTGGGGCTTACATATGTGATGAATGCGTAGAGATATGCTCAGAGATAATAGAAGAAGAACTGGTTGACGCAGGACTTGATTCAGATGGTGATATCAATCTGTTAAAGCCAAAGGAAATAAAAGAATTTCTTGATGAGTATGTAATAGGTCAGGAAGAGGCAAAAAAGGTACTGGCGGTTGCCGTGTACAACCATTATAAGAGAATACTTGCGCAGAAGGATTTTGAGGTTGAATTACAGAAGAGTAATATCCTCATGGTTGGCCCAACGGGATCAGGTAAGACATATCTTGCCCAGACCCTTGCAAAATTGTTAAACGTTCCTTTTGCAATAGCAGATGCTACAACTCTCACAGAGGCTGGATATGTAGGAGAGGATGTTGAGAACATTCTCCTGAAGCTTATACAGGCCGCTGATTATGACATAGAGAGAGCTGAGCATGGAATAATCTATATTGATGAGATAGACAAGATCACAAAGAAGAGCGAGAACGTATCCATAACCAGAGACGTGTCGGGTGAGGGCGTTCAGCAGGCTTTGTTAAAGATAATAGAGGGCACTGTGGCTTCAGTTCCACCTCAGGGTGGAAGAAAGCATCCGCATCAGGAGCTTATCCAGATCGATACGACCAACATATTATTCATATGTGGTGGTGCGTTCGAGGGACTGGAGAAGATCATAGAGAACAGAGTTGGCCAGAAATCAATTGGCTTTAATGCAGAGGTTATAGAGCAGTCAGAGCAGGACGTTGGACAGCTCCTCAAGCAGGTTATGCCACATGACTTTGTAAAGTATGGACTTATCCCTGAATTTGTGGGAAGAGTTCCTGTTGCAGTGACTCTGGATCTTCTGGATGAGGATGCACTTGTGAGAATACTGACAGAGCCAAAGAGTGCAATATGCAAGCAGTATAAGAAGCTTTTTGAGCTTGATGGAGTTCAGCTTGAGATAGAGGATGATGCACTCAGAGAGATAGCAAAGGAAGCTATGGAGCGTAAGACCGGAGCTAGAGGACTTCGAGCTATCATGGAGAATGCTACACTTAATCTTATGTACGAGATCCCTTCAGATCCAACTATAGAGAAGTGTGTTATTACCAAGGGTGTCATAACAGGCGATGAAGAACCTGTACTGACTTACAGAGATCCATCAGAGGATACAGACCTTCCTAAGAAAAAGGTAAGGAAGAAAAAGGCAAATACAGATAACGGCGAGAGTGCATAGTCATTATTGCCGAAATGAGACGTTACAACGCTGACATACATTTGCGCCCTTATAAGCCTTTAAATGTGCAGTGTTGATAACGTCTTATTTTTTAATGATATATACGGAGATAACAGGTATGAATGAGAAAATGTTAGAGATGACAATGATTAGTCTTGACGATGGCGTGGTTATGCCGGAATTGTCCTTCTATCTTGATGCGACAACGCGTGAAGCCTGCGAGGCGGTGGGACATGCAGTCAAGAATGAGGAATGTATATTTCTGGCAAATCCTGTTCATAAGAACGGCGATAAGACAGTTTCGTTTTATGAGATAGGTGTCATAGCCAGGATAAAGCAGTTTGTCAGACTTCAGAACAAAGGCATGAGAGTTCTCATACAGACTGAGAAGAGAGCGCGCCTTGTGGATTACAGCAAGGATAAATATTATGTGTGCCACGTGACAGATGTGGAGGAGACTAACGACATCAGCGAGGATGAGGAGAAGGCTATACAGAGCATACTCAAGGAAAAGCTTAAGGAAGCATTTGACGAGGGTATAGTGAAGAACAACGTTCTGTACAGGGAGATACGTTCATTCAAGTCTGTCAGAAAGCTGGTTGACAGCATGGCCGACTATGTGAATATATCTGATGACAACAGGCAGGAGCTTCTGGAGATGCTAGATGTCAGAAGCCGCGCTATGAGGTTGATACAGATAATGGAGGAAGTTCTCGGAATCGGCAAGATCAAGAAAGAGATCATGGAAAAGGTCAATCAGGAGACCGCTGAGAATCAGAGAAAGTATGTGCTCAGAGAGCAGATGTCCGTTATCCGTAAGGAGCTTGGTGACGACGGCGTAGATGCAAATGTCAGAGAATTTCAGAAGAGACTCGATGAGGCGGGCTGCAGCCAGGAAGTATACGATAAGATAGAAAAAGAGATAAATTACTATAAGGGCATACCTCAGAATGCAGTTGAGAGCAGTGTGTCGGCGAACTATATCGATGTGATGCTCAGCTATCCGTGGAATGTGTCAACGGAAGATAATAATGATCTGCAGTCAGCCATAGACATACTTGACAAAGATCACTATGGCCTTGAGGAGGTCAAAGAGAGGATCGTTGATTATCTTGCTGTTCATATATTGAGCAATAAGGGGGACCTTCCGATCATTTGTCTTGTGGGACCTCCGGGAACAGGAAAGACATCCATAGCAAGGTCGATAGCCCGTGCAACATCGAGGAAATATGTCCGCTTATCACTGGGCGGAGTCCACGATGAGGCGGAGATCCGAGGTCACAGGAAAACATATGTGGGAGCTATGCCTGGAAAGATTGTACAATCCATGATAAAGGCAAAGACGAACAACCCGCTCATGCTTCTCGATGAGATAGACAAGGTGAGCAGTGATTACAAGGGAGACGTGTCATCGGCACTTCTCGAGGTGCTTGATGGTGAGCAGAACAAAGAGTTCAATGATCACTATTTTGGAGTGCCGGTGGATCTGAGCAATGTACTGTTCATAGCAACGGCGAACGACCTCTCCGGTATACCGGGGCCGCTCCTCGACAGAATGGAAGTTATAAATATATCGGGATACACGGAGAATGAGAAGTATCATATAGCAAAGCTGTACCTTGTGGAGAAGGCCCGTGAGAAGAACGGACTGACAAAATCTCAGTTCAAGATAGATGCCGGTGCCATAAGGGAGATCATAAGCCACTACACGAGAGAGGCGGGAGTCAGAAGTCTTGAGAGAAATATAGACAAGGTGTGTCGGAAGGCCTGCCGCAAGATACTCACCGGTGAGATGGATGTGGTCAAAGTCACAAAGAAGAATATCCAGGATTTTCTTGGCCCATACAAATATAAAGATGAGAATGGAAATCTGAAGAATAAAATTGGCGCTGTCAGAGGCCTTGCTTGGACGGCGGTTGGCGGTGTCACTCTGGAGATAGAGGTCAATGTGCTTCCGGGGACAGGAACTCTTCAGCTCACAGGTAAGATGGGCGATGTTATGAAGGAATCCGCTTATGCGGGAATGAGTTATATCAGATCCCTCAAGGAATCACTGGCGCTTGGAGACGATTACTTTGCAAAGCACGATTTCCATATCCATATACCGGAGGGGGCAGTTCCAAAGGATGGTCCGTCTGCCGGAATAACCATGGCGACAGCGTTGTATTCAGCCATATTTAACGTGCCGGTTAATGGCAGAATAGCTATGACAGGAGAGATAACTCTCAGAGGAGAGGTGCTTCCTATTGGAGGCCTGAAGGAGAAGCTCCTTGCAGCCAAGATGATCGGTGTTAAAGATATACTGATACCGGCGAAAAATGAGAGCGATTATCTGGAGCTGGATGAAGAGATAACATCTGGGGTCAATATTCATTTAGTGGAAGACATGAGGCAGGTGCTTGACCTTGCCCTTGTCAGATAAGGAGAAGTATATGATAGTAAAGAGCGCTGAGCTTGAGACTGTGTGTGGAATTACAAGTAAATTACCTGATAACGATCTCCCGGAGATCGCATTTGCCGGCAAGTCAAATGTAGGAAAATCATCTCTGATAAATGGATTGCTTAACAGGAAGTCGCTTGCCAGAACATCCGCGCAGCCAGGTAAGACACAGACGATCAATTTCTATAATGTTAATAAAAATCTGTACTTTGTGGATCTGCCGGGATATGGATATGCAAAAGTATCGGTGGAGATAAGAGCAAAATGGGGCAAGATGATCGAGAGATACCTTCACGGTTCCCCGCAGCTCAAAAAGGTATTCCTGCTGATAGACATAAGACATGTGCCATCGGAGAATGACTGCATGATGTATGACTGGATCGTGGACAATGGCTATGAGCCGGTGATCATTTGCACAAAACTGGACAAGATCAAGAGAAGCCAGGTTCAGAAGAACTTGAAGCTCATACGTGAGAAACTGGATCTTGTTCCTGGAACAACGATGATACCGTTCTCCGCACAGACAAAGCAGGGAAGAGATGAGATCTGGAATCTCATAGAGGAAACACTGGCACAGGAGCAGCAGTAAAGTAACATGAACATATAGTCAGATAAATAGACAAAAAAATGACTGAGAATATCGAGGAGTATAATTCTTTTCGGTATTCTCAGTCATTTTTATGCTGATATTAGCTGGATGTGTTGGATGCCCATAACTGTTTTACGAGTATATCATATATCTCAGTGCTTTTCTGACGCCAGTTGTCACATATGGCAACAGCCACGGCCTGGGTAGGCACGCTGAACTTTATATCCAGCAGCGGTTCGTTCCTGTCGTTGATGACGCAGGAGACGGTATATTCATTGGAATCGTTGAGGTAGTAGTCAGACTGTATCTCAGTTTCCTTTTTGAGGTTGATTTGCTGTTTCTCAAAGAAATCCAGTATATCCTGTTTGATGGCATATGGGATCCTGTTCTCGAACATGCTCAGGGCCTCCTCACCTTTGTAGGTTATCTTATAATGGGATGCGCCTCTTATGCTTGATACATATACAAATTCGCTTTCTATAAGTCCGTTTATGGCTTCCTGAAGAGTGAAATAATTGGTGTAGCCCTTCTCCAGAACAAAGTCTGAAATCTGTGAATTGGTCAGAGTGAAGTTAACTCTGTCAAGCATATAGAGCACTATGAGTTTATATAATACAATAGATTCGGTTCCCATATCGTGTATCCTTTGTTAAAATGTTTGTCCGTGCTGATGAACGGACAACATTCATATGATAACATTAGTAAAATTTAAAATCAATATATTTACAATTGTTCTATTTATGTTATAATGAGCGAGAATAATATGCGTGCTTAGCGCATTTTTATTTTTTTACCGTAATTGAATTTGATGTATCATTGAGAGACACTACTTATTTCTTAGAGTGTTTATATTCCCATAATACTTAATTTATTTGTTAATCATTGGTTTCAGTGAAAGGAGACAATTATATATGGATTTTAGTAAAGCTTCTCTTGCAGAGTTGCGTCAGTTTACCAAGGATAATGGTATAAAAGGCTGCTCGGGAATGAAGAAGGCGGAGCTTGCGCAGTTCCTCATAAAATATGTGGAGGAGCATGTGACAGCGGTTTCAGTGGAAAATAAGAAAAATGTGTCAGAGCCTAAGACCGAGCATGTGGTCAGAGAGACAGCCGGAGACACAGAATACAGAAAAACCAGGATAGTACATCACTCTGAGGGCTCAAGAGGTGATGATTTCAGGGAGAACAATGGACAGAGACGTATGAGAAGAATGGCTACATATCAGGATCACAGCCAGAATCAGGAGAGATACCAGGATAGAGGTCAGAATCAGGACAGAAACCAGGAAAGGTATCAGGACAGAGGTCAGAGCCAGGAGAGATACCAGGACAGAGGCCAGAGCCAGGAGAGATACCAGGACAGAGGCCAGAACCAGGACAGAGTCCAGTCAAATCAGGCGGCACAGAACGTGAACGAGTATCTGCCGGAGCTCGACAGTGGAAGACAGGCTCACGGAATACTTGAGGTCATGCCTGAGGGATATGGCTTCATAAGAAGTGCAAACTATCTTCCGGGAGATCAGGATATATATGTGTCACCGGCACAGATCAGAAGATTTGGTCTCAAGACAGGAGATATAGTCACAGGTAATATAAGAAACAAGACACAGGGAGAAAAGTTCAGTGCCCTTTTATATGTGGCAAGCGTGAACGATGAGGATCCCGCGGTCATAGCGGCCCGCAAGAGCTTTGAGGAGATGACCCCTATCTTCCCTAATGAGAGGATAGAGCTTGACGGAGACGGTGCTCCTATCCCTATCAGGATGATCAATCTTCTTGCCCCTATAGGTAAGGGACAGAGAGGCATGATCGTTTCACCACCTAAGACAGGAAAGACGACTCTTCTCAAGCAGATCGCAAAGCAGATCAGCAGAAGATATGAGGATATGCACCTGCTCGTCCTTCTCATAGATGAGAGACCTGAGGAGGTAACAGACATAAGAGAGTCCATAGAGGGCCCTAATGTGGAGGTTATCTATTCAACATTTGATGAGCTTCCAGAGCATCATAAGAGAGTGTCAGAGATGGTCATTGAGAGAGCAAAGAGACTTGTGGAGTCCAAGAAGGATGTCGTGATCCTGCTTGACAGTATCACCCGTCTGACCCGTGCGTACAACCTGGTGGTTCCCCCCAGTGGACGTACTCTGTCCGGTGGTCTGGATCCCGCAGCACTCCATATGCCCAAGAGATTTTTCGGTGCAGCCCGTAATATGCGTGAGGGCGGAAGCCTGACAATTCTGGCGACCGCACTGGTAGAGACCGGAAGTAAGATGGATGATGTGGTATATGAGGAATTCAAAGGTACCGGTAATATGGAAATGGTTCTAGACAGAAAACTGTCCGAGAAGCGTATCTTCCCGGCGATTGACCTTGCAAAGTCCGGCACCAGAAGAGAAGACCTGCTGTTAACTCCGGAAGAGCTGGAAGCCATCAATATCATGCGTAAGGCACTGAATGGACTGAAGCCGGATGAGGCAACCGACCGGATTCTGGATATGTTTGCCCATACACGAAATAATGTGGAATTTGTGAACATGGTGAAGAAAAATCACTTTATTTAATTATCGCAAAAAATGTTAAAATAAGTCTTGCACCGTATCTCCTCTTATGGTACAATAATACCGCTGTTTGTGGTTCCATAAGCAGTGAGGATGAGAACAAGAACTTATACACGACATTTTTATAGAGAGGTGAAAGAAATGAAAGAAGGAATCCATCCCGCTTACTACCAGGCAACTGTAACCTGCAACTGTGGTAACACATTTGTAACCGGCTCCACCAAGCCTGAGCTTCACGTAGAAGTTTGCTCCAAGTGTCATTCATTCTACACTGGCCAGCAGAAGGCTGCTGCAGCTCGTGGACGTATTGATAAGTTCAATCGTAAG